>Ga0209337_1001799_pt1 | contig 15947 bp, 5 predicted proteins | sample LinPmetageLP53_FD_184044 | JGI IMG/M metagenome (GOLD analysis project Ga0209337, IMG submission 184044) | Marine viral communities from the Pacific Ocean - LP-53 (SPAdes) (version 2) | ecosystem: Environmental > Aquatic > Marine > Oceanic | place: Pacific Ocean | collected 2010-02-08
ACAGCTAATGGTGCTGCTGATGGATTAGAAGTTGCTAGTAATATAAGTGACAGCGAGTATTACAATATAGGTGAAAACAAAAGAGGCTGGTACATTGACAGCTTTGTTACTAACTTACAGGAGTGTGATGATATATTCTTTATAAACAAAGAAGATAAGTACTTCGGGTATCCAGTTGGCACAAGCACGATATTATCTAACTTAGATGAAAAAGAATTTTCTGTACAAGGTTTAGCTCAAGCTACTGGTATAGCACACGCAGACACTACATTTACATTACCGCTTACTATTACAGTTCAAAATAATATAAGTACTACATACGAAGGCAACGACAACGAAGGAGGAGCCTGGGATTCAACAGCAGATTAATATGGCACAATACTGGACAGTTACACAAGGTACTACAAACGCTACTTCTAATACTATCGTTGGCGACGGTGTTGTAGTAAATTTAACTATACAAAACAATCCTGACGGCAATTATATATTAGTTGCTGAAAACTTTAAAATTGGCAATGCCGCTCAGACGGGTAGTACTAATGAGTGGGTTGGTGGCAATGTAGATACGTTCGTAGAAAAAGTAACGTTTAGTACTAATAGCGATAACACTGTTAACGCAGCTGTTAAGTTAGCCCAGGAATCGTTTTTCCAGGAAGACACTACGTTATTTGTAGATATAGATCAAATAGATATACCTCTTCAAGACAACAACAGGCAAGCTTGTCTTAAAACAGCTTGGACTTTTGATATTGGAGACTCAGATCCTACAAACGAAAGTGCTTTATATGGTTACGAAGTCCACGACGTAGATGGTGGTAACATAGTAGAAACACAGTCAAGCACTGGCAGCGCTTCAGCTCCCGTATTTTTTAGACACTCTGGTTCTGTGGTTGATGGAGAGCAAAGTCTCATAGCTAATATAACGTTTACTAGACTAAACAACGCTTTCTTTTTAGGTAACGCAGATTCTGAAACAGCTCCTTACATCATATGGTCTATGGTAAACCAAACTGGTTATGGTCAAAACTATACTGAAGAATTTACGTACACAACAGGTAACTTAAGCGATACTGATCCAACTCAAGTAATAACTTCGTTTAACGTAAAGATTAAATATACTCCGCCAGAAGACATAGATTATAATGATGAAGCTAACTTTTGTTCGCTGCAGCATTTGGCTATAATAAAGTTTGACATACAAGCGCAATCTTCTGGTATAATAGAAAATCAAATTAAATCTTTAGACGTAGTAGAAGAGATAGGAAGTACTGCCACTAATGTAATAGCTACAGTAAGAGGATCTAAAAATACGGCTTATCAACTTTCAGTTATTCAAACAGCCGCGCTAGATAGCTCTGTACTTGCTGCTAAACCGTATTATGATTTTTATGATAATGCGTTTAGAGCTTTTAACAATGTTAGAACTTATAGTACTGGGTCGTCTGGAGTTGTAAAGCATTCAATATCTATACCTAACACTAGCTCTGATAAAAGATACGACATAAGAGTATTGCCATCTGGAACTACTGAAGTGGTTACTTCGGCTTTATCTGGAAAATCTTTAACTCAGTTTTCTGATTATAAATCTTCCGTAAATTTAACTTCAGGTTTTACGTCAGACAACTTTGGAACCATTACTACTGATGGCTTTACTATACGAAGGCCTAGAAGATCTAAAACAATAAGCGCAAAGTCTTCTTACACTAGCGTTCTTCAATTTAAAAACATAGGTGCGGTAGCAGTGTCAAGTAAAATCGTAGTTGAAGACGCTTCAAGACTATCGCCTGGTATGCTTGTGTTTTCTGCATTTACACAATTTTCTTCTGGTGGAAATCACGGTATACCACACAACACTAAGATTAAGTCTATAAGAGGAAACAATATAATTCTTACTAATTCAGCTAGAGAAATAGCAGATCAAGAAGTATTAAGTTTTGTACCTAACACTTCTGATATAGTTGCCTTTGATTTAACTATTCCTAAAAAAGCTCTTACAGTATCTACTGATGCCGCGAGTAGTGGCAAAACTTATTTAGACGTTGCGAATACAGCTGGCATTGTTGCTGGCATGAGGGTTTTTGCAACTGGAATACCTGTGGAGTCTACAGTTAAAGTTACTGGAATAACTACACCTGGAGCTAGCGGCCGAGTAGCCATAGATTCATCACAATCAGTTGGAGATGGTGTTCCTGTAACATTTGCCTTTTTATACTCTACTGAAGCCGCTAACGTAACCGCTGCTTCTACAGCTATAAGTGGTATTGATACTGTTATTTCAAAAATATGTAACGCTGTCACTGATTCTAATAGTTTAGTAATAGCAACAGCTGATACCGCTAGAGGCATATTACCAGGCATGTCTGTAAAAGGTGATAGTATACTTAGTAGTACTAAAGTAACAAGTATAAATTACGCAACTAAAACATTAACACTTAGTAGAAACATAACGATTTCAGCAAACGAATATTTAGAATTTGAAGTTATACCTACAAATGACAGTTACGTTGGCACCGGTTATATTGGCGACGTGAGACTACTTCATTGCCAGTTAGATTCTGTTGTCGGAGGAATACTCAATGACATGAACTTGACGGGTTATCTACTAGTCAATGAATTGGTAGGTTCGGAGCGCGCAGTTTTGCATTTAGACGATTTAGTAACAGTAGCAAATTCATAATTATGGCAGCAATAACAATAACATTTGGAGTTCCGTTAAACGTATCGTGCCAGGTTGGTGATACAGCTTACTTTGTAGAAACTAGTACCGACGGTGGTTTTAATATTAACAACAATCAAGTTACAGAGATAGGTCAGATCAGGCAGATAACACCTTTCAATGGCTCTCAGTCGAGCATAGTATGCCACAACAACGACACACTACCAGGTAGTTTTAGTAATTCACCAGCTAAGTTCATACTGTTTAGTAAAGATAATAAAGCTAACATGAGCTCTGTACTAGGATATCATGCTACCGTTAAGTTTACTAACAACTCTATGTCTGAAGCTGAATTGTTTAGCGTAGGTCTAGAAGCTGTTGAAAGTAGTAAATAAGAAGCAAAAAGTGTAACTATATATAAATGACTATAATAATGAAATATACTTGATATGGCTGACCCGATAACAATAATAAAAATTGGCACCGCTCTTGTTAGTATGTTCAATTCAAACAAGCGAGCAAGAGAAGCGGCTAGAAATGCTGCTAAACAGCAAGAAAGCTTACAAAGTCTGCAAGACGAGTATGCTGACTTAGATACAAGTAATCCGTATCTAAATATAGAAAACGTATACGAAGATCTAACTGTTAATCAACAGCAAGCTAATTTTTTAAGACAAACTCAATCGCAAGCTAGAGCCAATATACTAGATAGGTTAAGACAATCGGCAGGTGTCTCAGGTGTAGCTTCGTTAGCTCAAACGCTAGCTAATCAAGGAAGCATAGACGCCCAAAAAGCATCTGTTAGTATCGCACAACAAGAGCGTCAAAACGAATTACTACGAGTTAAAGAGGAACAAAGAATACAAGGTCTTGGGCGTGAAGGCGAACTTATTAGTAGACAAGGTGAGTTTGATATATTACAAGGTCAGATGGGTTTAACAGCTGATCAGCTAGATACATCAAGAGATCTTGAAGCTAGAAATAGACAGCAAACTAGAGCGGCATTTGCTCAAGGTGTTACATATGTAGGACAAGGAATATCTACTGGAGGATTTGACACAGGATTTCAAGACAGTGGCTTTTCCGGTACGTACGCTCAGTACTTAGGTCAAGAAGGAGTTGATGCTCAAGGATTTGGCTCTGGTTTAACTAATCAGTTTGGTGTTGGAGGTGGTGGTTTCTCAGGTACTTACGACTGGACTGGAGGCGCCGGCGGTATTGGTGGAGCTCCACAAATAGGACAATCAGCGGTATGGGACGGAACTCAATGGGTAAAACAATAAAGTAAAATGGCAGCAGAACAACCAAAAACTAGAACATTACAGTTTGGGCTAAATGAAGACACTCTTGACAGAATAAAGGGTTCTCAAAAAACAGGTCTGCAAAGGCTTGAAGAAGGCGACAAGACTTTACTAGATACTGTTACAGAAGGCATAACGACTATTGAAACTTCTCAAGACCAACTGAAACAAGATATATATGATCAGCAAGTACAGCAGCAAAATTTTGATAAGCTAGTAGCAGAGGCTCAAGATAGAGGCGAGGTTTTTTCTGCAGATACTAAAGGTCAAATGCAGACTATATACGAAGAAGCTAATAAAGTTTTTCGAACAGCTGACAAAAAAACTCAAGCCGCTATGATAGAGTCTATGAAAGCTCATAACACTTCAGGCACCGCCATAGCTGAGGTACTAGATATAGCCATACAAGCTCACGATGCTAACGCTATAAGTCCTTCATTCTTAGCTAGTCCTAAGGGCATAGTGTTAGGTAAAATTATTTCTCAGCAAGACACTGAAATAAAGCTTAACGAAGCTAATCAGTGGGTGTTTGAGGTAGATGGCAAAACGTACACACGCAAAGATCTTGCAGACATGGTAGAAAACTCTGTTTCAGTAGACTTTAAGCCTAATATAACTTCATTTAATAAGAAGTGGAATCGTGAAACAGCGCAGTCTGAAAACTCACAGTTGTTTAATAAAAACAACATGGTAAGATCTTTTGAGGATAAAGACGTGTTTGGTAATTACACTTTAAAAGACGAAATCAATAAAGTATTAACAGCCAGTAGTTCTAATTTAGAAATACCTTTACCTGCAAGCGCAGATGGCAAATATAAAGACGCTGACACTGACGGCAATAACAGGTTAAGTAGAGAAGAAAGGATGCGAAATCTACCTAACGAAGCAGATGACGTAACCTTAAATTCTTTAATGACAGAGTTATTTAAAAAAGATGACGAAGGCTTTTATGTTTACAATGACGAGCTAGGTGATTTAGCAGGCATGTACCTAACTGATCTTCAAGTGCAGAACGGTGCTGGAGCTGTCTCGCCGCCTGTAGAAGGTGATGATGAGACTAAAATTCAAACTATAACTAACGCTGAGTTTAATGAAGAAATCAAAAAAGCTTTTGATAATCCTAACAATATTGCGTCTGAAAGTTTAAAGAAAGCTGTTCTACAATATGGCACTTTAGACAACTTAATTAACTTAGCTGGTGCAGATACAAACTTAATGCTACAGATGTTAGGTTTAAATGAACTATACAAAATTAAAAGCTAATGTCAGATCCAACGTTAAAGTTAATAGTTCAGCGTTTAGTTGACGCTAAGGCTGATCCACAAACAATAAAAGAAGTAGTAGAAAGATATCACGCATCAAAAAAAGCAAGCGACCCACAAGACGACGCGCAAACTGGGTCAGATCAGCAAGCGTCAGATGGGGATACGAGTCAAGACGATGGTTTATTAAAGTCAACATACAACCCTAGACCAGTAGACGAAGACCCATTAGCATTTCTAACATCTAGTGATGAGACACCTAGTGCTGAGGTAACAGGTCTTTTTTTAGATTCTAAACAAGACGCAGAAGATTCACGACCCATTACTCCAATTACAGGTGAAGGCGCTGAGTATGACGAAACTGAAGAAGCTATATTTGATATTTTAAATAAAATAGACCCTAGTATAAACGCTAAGCAACAGCAAGAGCAGGCTATAGATCAGGCCATACAAGAAGATGTAGATACACCTCAACCTACTGAAGATCAATTAAAAAGAGCTAAAGGATTATATAACTATTACGAAAGCACTAAAAATGTTGTAGGGATTGGCAAGAAAGGCAGAGAATACAATAGCCTTCAGGACGCGATAGATGAGGTGATGAAAAAAGATGCCGCTCCTAAAGTAGATCCTAATAGATCTTTTAAAACAACAGACCAAGGGCACGTAACTATAGAAGAGTTAGAAGCATCTGGCCCTCCTGACGAGACTAATTATGTCGAGTTATTAACTAGAATTTATGGAGACGATTATAAGTTTGAAGAGGCTAATATAGGTATAAGCGGCTTTGAAGCTATAAAAATAATTCATAAAGAATCTGGGGCTGAAACTAAGTTTTCTATAAACAGCGCGTATAGAGACGCTAAAATGGGAGGAGGTTTGAAAGTAAAACCTGGAACTTCTGAACCTGATATTACAGGAGCTAACCTAGAAAGAATAACTAACTACATTGATAGTTTTGAAGAAGATGGTGAACAGTTAAATAGAATAAGTGGAGCTTCTAGCGCTGTTAATAAAGAAGTTGTATTTAAACCCGCGCAAGATTACGGCGAAGATTTTTATAACAAAATATTTCATGACGATACTACTTCAGATGCCGGTCAGTTTAGAAGTTTTTCTGGAGGCAAAGTAGCTAACCTAGATGAAAAAGAAATAATTGCGCACGACGTATTTGAGGCTGGCGTTAGAGCAATACAAAGATCTAGTCAGTTTGGAGATGTTTATGAGATAGGTGATATTGAGCGAATGACAGATGAGGCTTGGGGAAGCTACTCTAGAGCCATGCAAAGAGGTGAAGTAGCAGGTATAACTAGAGCTACGTTCGAAGATATCTTAGACTTAAATAAATCTTTAGGAGAAGCAAACAACCAACTAGCGATACGTAACAGAGAAAACATGGCTCGTATGGATGTCGCTGAGATATCTCCAGAAATATTATTAGCAGATTTTACCGAGCGTACAGCTGAATACGATGCGCCAAGACGAAACAAAGCAAATGTTATAAAAAACACTATTAAGCCTCTTGAAGATGAGTTAAATATAATTAATAGCCAGCTAAATGACGGTATTGACACTGAAAGCAAAGAGTTAACTGATGCAGCAAGAGAAAAGCTAGAAGCAAGAAAGCAACAGATTTTAACTGAAATGGAAGCTGCTAGACAAAGTATAGAAGACGTAGCAGAGGACTATTATTGGAGAGACGCTAGTGTTCAAGACGTAACTTCTAGATTTTTAGACATGGGCTTTAGTCAAGCTAGAGCAGAGCGCAGAGCTGAAGCGGTAATATATACACAAGAAGAGATTGAAAATGAGGTAGCGCTTATAAAGCAGTTTAACCCTGGCATGACTGATAGGGAAGCTATGGAAAGGTTTTATCAAACAAGGGTTCAAAACGCTATGGACATAGTTCAAGATGGTAAAGAACAAACCCTTGAATTAGACTTATCGGGTCTTCCTGCTGCTACTAGATATAGAGTTTCGCTTGGTGAGTATTCTATTTATAAACAAGCTTATAATCAGTATAAAAAAAATGGTGAAGTACCTGGTACTGAAAACTATAAAGCCTCTGAACAAAGAGAAGCTGATGAAGGGCCTAGTATTAGAGCACAGTCTTTTGAAAGTTGGCGTAAAAGCTTGCCTGAATGGATTAAATTTGTTGATGGTGAAATAGAAATGGCTCCAATGGATTCAAGGCTAGGTCAATTACTATTTAGGCGTGAAGGTAATGTAAGAATGAGTTTTGCTGACTTATTTAACACAGGTATAAACGCGGATGATTTAGACGAAGATGGCGTTTTAACTCAGTTTGGTACATCTGGAGTTCAGCCTAGCGCGGAAACTGCTATAAACAACTACGCTAACTACGAGGAAGCTAACGATATGAACGATGCTACCTTAAGGACTATGTTTGAGTTTGTTTATTTAGACCGTGATCCTAAAAATTTACGAGCTACAACAGCTGTTACTGAAGGCTTTGGAGACGTTGAAGTCACTGCTAAAAACTTTACTGGCGCTGCTGTTAAAACGGCTATGACTCAGTGGTTTGGCATGACTGAGAACGAAGCGAAAGAAGCCTTGGTATCTGATGGTATGTTAACAGACAGAGATGCTGCTGATAATATAGAGCTAGTTTTAGCAAGATATAATACCATGTCTGAAGATGTAGCTGCTGGTAGAGTAAAACCTATAGAGCTAAACGAAGAACAAAAGACAGCAATAGACAGGACTTTTGTAGATAACGTTGCAGAAGGTGTAGGTGCTTTTGTACCTACTCTAGTAGAGTTTGCTGTTCTAAACGCTGTTACTGGAGGTGCTATGAATGTAACTGGATTAGCTAGATACTTACAGACAGCAGGTCGTCTTCAAAAGTTTTTAGTAGGAGCTAGTTTAGAAGAAGCTAAGACTCAATACCTAGGATTTAAACCTGGTTCTGGTGTCGCTTTCTACACGTTCGGTGCTGCAACACCTTGGTTTAAGCCATCTAGTTTATTTAGTAAATCTTCGTTTGCTAAAGGATTAGATCCATTATGGAGTAAAACTATTAAATCAGGTATTGGTGGTGGTGCAGCTGCCGAGTTTGCTACTATAGTAGAGCTAGGTTATGAGGCCGCTGCAGGCGATGCTAACTTTAAAAACGAAATAGATGAGCTGTATGGAGACTTAGACGAAGTCCTTCAAAGGTATTTGACTAACGCTGTAGTGTTTGGTGTAGCTGGCCAGCATGGTAAAGGCAGGGTTACAAGTAGAGATTTTAGAATTACAAGCCAGCAAAAGTTTAAACTTAAGCAGAAGTTAGGAAACAAAATTCAAAAAATAAGTATTACTAAAGAGGGTAATAACGAACTTACTCGAATAGAAAAAGAAAACAAGCAGCTAGAAAAAGACTACAAAAACGGTGATATTAGCCAGAAAGACTACAACAAGAGAGTATCTGAAAACGCTGCTGCAAAAAAGAAAGCTATAAAAGAAAACGGTAGAGAGTGGAATGATTTAACTAAAAAAGAAAAGCGTAAAGTAGAAACTTTACAAAAGAACTTGTTAGAAGTAGAGCAGTTGTTTCAGTTCCAAGTAAACAGCCAGAAACTTAACCCGTATACTACAAACAATAAAGGGGAAAAAGTAGAAAATAAAGACTTTGAAAAAAATTACCAGAGTTTAATTATCGATCCTGTCAATGCTATATTTACTAAAGCTAATAAAGCTCATAAACCTATAACTGTTAAATTTATAACTCCATCTGAAGCCAAAGCAGTGTTTGAAAATGAAGGAGCTGTAGCTGAATATAAAGCAGAAACTAACGAAATACTATTTAACAAAGAGAATTTTACTGTAGGTATATCAAACCATGAGCTTGTACATGCTGCGTTTAGACAAGTACTTAATAAGCATGGTAAGCGTATGGAGGCTAGCTTCACTAAAAGATTAGATAAGATTTTTGAGGAAGCATATGGTTCAAAGCTAGAAGATATTATAGGTAGAGCTACAGTTGTCACGCCTGAAGGTATTGTTAAAAGAGGTGCTGAAGCTATTAACGAAGCCTACAAAGAAAAGACAGAGTCAGTTAAAAGCGAAGAGTTCTTAGCTAATTTAGCAGAGTTTATAACTAATCCAGATATATATTACTCTACGGTAAACACTACGTTTATGAAGAACGCTAAGCAAGAAATTAAAAGCTTCTTAGAAGAGAACGTTCCTGGTATGGGTGCAATGTTTAAGCCTAAGTCTGCACACGAGTTTGTAGACTTCTTAGGTAGGTTAGGTTCTGATGCTAGAAAAGGTAGAAACATATCACATAAAGTTTTACAGTTAAGTAAAATTGAAGACATGGACTTCATGTATGTTGAGACCAGGGAAATGGCTGAAAAAGCTTTAGCTTCAAGAGATTTAGCTGCTGAAAACGCTGAGCTTAAATCTAGAAATTTAGAGCTATTTGAGCAGAAGAAAGCTGGTAAAATAACAGATCAACAATACAAAGAAGCTATTAGGCCTAATGTTGAAAAGATAAAAAAGAACAAGGTTAATATAGAGATATCTGATCGTAACATCGAGTTATTTAAAGAGTACGAAGCTATAGAACGCAGTGTTGAATCTGAAAATGTTACTGAGCAAGATAGACTTAGGTTGTCTAGAAAGTTTGAGCAAATTAGAGAGAACAACTCTGGTATACTAGAAAATTACATTGGTACTAGTGAAAAGCCTGGAGCTTTTAAAGAAGTACCAGGATCTAAGGTTACTCGTGAAATGTTTAAGAACTATGTATACAACGCGGAGTTTTTAAAGCTATTTAACACATATAAGAAAAGACCTGCAGCATTAAAAGACGTAGACTTTGGGGCTTACTTACAGCTACCTAACACTTTAAGGTTAAGAACAGGTAACATATTAAGAGCTCTTGGTCAAGAAGGTGTTTCTGATGTTTCATTAGATGCATTGAAGGAGTCAGGCAAAGAGTTACCTGAGCCAACAGTAGAACCTACTATGCCTGAAGAAAATAAGACTATACAATCAGAAGGTATAGAGCTTGTTATGGAGTTAAATGTTCCACAGTCTACTATAGATGCTATAGCCAGTAAAGTTGAGTCTTTAGATATAGCAAACATCGACTATGGCTCACTAAAAGATTTAGCGCCTGCGGCGACTAAAGCTATGTTTGGTAAATCAACGCAAGCCAAAGCTAATTTTATAGCTAATAACTGGAAAACTATATACAGTTTATTACCTAAAAATGTTACAGAAACTACAGGCGTGGCTACAGGTGTTGAAAATAGCTTGATGACCAGAAGAAAACCGGGTGAAGGTTTGCAAAACGTTTTTTACCAAAGTACAGGTAAGACAGTTAAGTTTGCAGAAACTGGAGCGAAAACCGGTACAGAAATAAAAGAAGTACGTAAACTAAATAAGTCAGAGTTTTTAGCAGAACTTGGTATTAAAGATAATAGAACTACGCAAGAGTTAAACTCAGGTGAAGGTAACGTAGATATATCAGGCATGAATGTTAAGGTTGATCGAAATATAACTACTTCGGTATTACCAGCTTTAATAAATCAAACAGGTAAAGCTATAACAAACCAAATTGTAAGATCAAAAGTAAAAGATTTAGCTTTAAAAAAGCCAGAGCTATTTCAAAAAAGTAATGTAAGTACTGTATTAAACAATATAGCTTCAGGTAAGTCTGACGCGCTTGCGAGTTATCAATTACTTGCTGCAGAAGTTCAGGCAGACCCTATGTTTAGAGAAGGTTTTAGAGATATAAACGATATGTATAATATACTAAAATCTTCTAAATACGATAAGTACGAACAAAAAGATAAAGACAGTCTGCTTAACGCTATTTACCAAAGGCATAGTGCTTCAATGAGAGAAGTGCAAGGCGTTGAGCAAAGTTTAACTAAGCAGCAAAAGCTAGAGATACAGTCTTTTGAAACTGCTACAGATATAGAAGCTTTAGAAGTTAAAAACTTTAAGGTTTTAGGTGCAAAACTAAATGAAAGCTTTAAAGAAGCTAATATTGATATAAACGAAGGGCTTGAAAGCTGGAGCAAAGATCCTAAAAAATTAGCCGTACAGAATAAGTTTGATGGTGCTTTAATAAATGAGTATCCTGCTGATGTTTTAAGCGTGCAAAGAAGTAATTTTGGAGGTACGTTTTATGTAGGTAAAGTTAAAAGATACGATCCTATTACTAAAGAAATGAAGCGCATGAACCTACCTTCAGGCAATAAAAGCTTTGAAGGCTATGCGATGCACTATTTTGGAAAAGCTTTTAAAGGTAATGGCAAGTCAATAGAAGGTAAGCAGTTTTCTTATATGAAAGATGTTTTTGTAGTTAACACTGGAAACGGTAAAACTAGATGGGCTAAATTTATTGAAGCTAATAAAGATTTAACTAACTTCAAAGATCTAGCGTGGCAAGAGTCTAGAGATATAATAACAGGAAAGAAAAACGCTACACAACAAGATGTTATTAATACTATCAATGCTAACGCTAAAGCTAGGTTGCATCATTTAACGTCAATAGCCAAAATAGTAAAGAACCACAAGAAATACGGGTTAACAAAAGAAGAAGCTATACAGGCAGCTGCTAGGCACTTACGCATGCAGACTAATATTGGAAACGGTTTTATTAAAGGTACTGCTACAGTAACATCTATGAGTCTTGAGCTTGGTGTTCCAGTAGGAAAAGATCTTGCTGCTAAAAACTATTTAGGTACTATGTTCCACGCTGAGCACTTGCTTCAGTTGTTGAATCATACTATGAATTCTTTAGATATAATTATTAGAGGAAAAGGTAAGACTAAACAGACAAACGAAAAGCTAAAACTTTTAACAGATCAATTCGAGCAAGCCTTTACCATAAAGCAAGATCAACTAATGTACGACTCGCCTTTGTTTGGTGGCAATACAAAGTTTTTAGAAGCTTTTAAAAATCAAAACATAGGTGAAGTATCTTCTATATTAAATGTAATGTATAGGCCTGGCGTTGCTTTTAATCTTATAGACGTTAGAAGCGCTAAGCCAAAAACAATAGGTGAAGGTATTGTAGACAAGTTTACTAAAAAACAAATAGATCTTTTATTAGAAAAAGTAAAAGCTACTACAGACTTGAATCAATTAAGCTTTGAAGTAGAGTTTAGAAATAAAAATAGAGTTGAAGTTCCTGAGGGAGACAAAGTATTTGCTAGTAAAGGTTTGTCAAAAACAGAAAAGCTAGATCTATTAAACGACGTACAAAAAGCTGTTGCTAATAGTAGAAAAGTAAAACCTGAGCGTAAGGGTATGAGCACTTGGGACTTTGACGACACACTAGCTAAGACCAAGTCTGACGTATTGTTCACGGCTCCTGATGGAACTAAAGGTAAACTTAATGCTACTGATTTTGCTAAACGTGGAGCCGAGTTGTTAAATCAAGGATATAAGTTTGATTTTTCTGAGTTTAACAAAGTTACTAAAGGTAAGCCTGGCCCTTTCTTAGAAAAAGCTTTAGAACGTGCAAAGAAGTTTGGTACTAAAGATCAGTTCATACTTACAGCTAGAGCGCCTGAAGCTGCACCAGCTATTAAACAATTCTTAGATGCCCAAGGCTTTAACTTACCTATTGAAAACATAGTTGGATTAGGAAATAGCACTGGCGCTGCTAAAGCTAGGTGGATGCTTAAAAAGTTTGCAGAAGGATACAACGACATGTACTTCGCTGATGATGCTGTTGCAAATGTAAAAGCAGTTAAGTTTGTTCTCGATAAGCTTGATATAAAGTCAGACGTGCAGCAAGCTAGATCTTTAGCATCTCTTAACTTAAGTGAAAGCTTAAACAGCATGATTGAGCGTAAGACTGGCATTGGCGCAGAAAAAACATTTAGTGGTGCTAAAGGTGAAATGCTAGGTAAGCGTAGAAAACCCCAGTCTATAGTAGTGCCTGGAGCTCAAGATTTCATGGGTCTTATGCAAAACTTCATGGGCAAAGGAAGACAAGGCAATGTTGATAGAAAGTTTTTTGAAGATAATTTAGTTAAGCCTTTTGCAAGAGCTACTAAAGAGATGAATGAATCTAGGCAGAGAGCATCTGAAGATCTTAAGAAACTATACAAGGATATACCTAGCGTAAAGAAAAAACTAAATAAAAACTTACCAGGCTCCGCATTTACTTTTGATCAGGCTATTAGAGCTTATTTATGGCAGAAAGCAGGTTACGAAATACCTGAGCTGTCAAAAAATGATTTAAAAGAAATGACTGATGCCGTTAAAAATGACAGCAAGTTATTAACATTTGCTAATGGATTAAGCAACATAGCTAAAGGCCAATGGACAAAGCCTACAGGCAGCTGGGTGGCTGAGACTATTGTGTCCGACTTATTCAGATTAAACAGTAAAGAACGTAGATCAGAGTATCTACAAGAGTGGCAAGAGAATATTGACACTATATTTTCACCTGAAAATCTAAATAAAATAGAAGCAACTCAAGGTAGCAAGTATAGAGAGGCTCTTGAAGATATGCTTTATAGAATGAAGACTGGTTCTAACAGGCCTACAGGCGCTAATAGATTAACTAATCAGTTTAACAACTGGATCAATGGTTCTGTTGGAGCTACTATGTTCTTGAACATGAGGTCAGCTATGCTTCAAACTATATCTGCTACTAACTATATTAATTGGTCATTTAATAACCCAGCTAAAGCAGCTATTGCTTTTGGTAATCAAAAACAATATTGGTCAGATTTTACTATGCTATGGAACTCACCTATGTTAAAGCAAAGAAGGGCTGGTCTTGAGTACAATGTTCAAGAAGCAGAGCTTGCTGCGGCTATGGCAGGTCAGAAAAATAAAGCTAAGGCTGCTATGGCTTGGTTGATTAAAAAAGGTTTTACACCTACACAGGTCGCTGATAGCTTTGCTATATGCGCTGGTGGTTCTAGTTATTACAGAAACAAAGTTAAAGCTCTTGTCAAAAGAGGTATGTCACCTGCTGAAGCTAAACAAAAAGCGTTTTTAGACTTTCAAGAGTTAACTGAAACTAATCAACAGTCATCAAGAGCAGATCTTATATCTCAACAACAAGCGTCAGGTTTAGGTAGAACTATATTAGCTTGGTCTAATACACCTATGCAGTATATGCGTATACAAGAGAAAGCTGCAAGAGATATTATAAATGGTAGAGGTGACTTGAAATCAAACATGTCTAAGATCGCTTACTATGGAGTAGTTCAAGGCGCTATATTTTCTGCGTTACAGAACGCATTGTTTAGCTGGGGACTTGATGAAGAAGAAGATTTAGATGATGAAAGTTTAAACAAAGCCATTGATCGTAGTGTAAATACAATTATTGATTCACAGCTTAGAGGTTTAGGTGTAATTGGCGCAGCAACATCTGCTATACGTAATACAGTACTTGAGTTTGAAAAGCAAGAGAAAAAAGCTTATGACGACAGTTACTTTAGTTCACCTGATCACAGTAGAACAGTGCTTCAATTAACTAGCTTTTCACCTGTTATTAGTTCTAAACTACGTAAGTTATATTCAGCCGGCAGTGAGTGGAACTACAATAGAGGTGCTATACAAGAAATGGGTTTAGATATAGATAACCCTGCTATAAAAGCTGGGGCTAATGTTATTGAGGCTACCACTAACATACCTGTCGCTAGATTTGTACAAAAAGTAGATAACTTACAAGGCGCGTTAGATGATAGCAACCAAGCTTGGCAACGTATATCTTTATTGATGGGTTATCCTAAGTGGCAGTTAGGTATTGTAGATACAGAGGTAGAAGAAGCAGCTGCTAGAGGTAAAGAAAAAATAAAAGAAATACAAAAAGAAGCAGAACTTCAAGCTAAAGAAGCTAAAGAAGAAACATATATACAAGACCAAAAACAAGAAAAGAAAGATGGTAAGGAAACTACTTGTGCAGGAGCTAAGTCAAATGGCGAGAGATGTACAAATAAACCTTTGCCTGGAGAAAAGTTTTGTACTATACACCAAAAAGTAGAGCAAAGAGAAGATGATAAAGAAACTCAATGCACTTATATAAAAAGCGGCGGTAAAGGCCGTTGTAAAATGATGACAAAAAATAAATCAGGAAGATGCTACTATCACGATTAAGTTTATTATTAACACTGCTACTTAGCTGTGGCTTAACTCAAGCTCAAGAATTAAAAAAAGCTTTTAAGTTTTCTACGTTCTACGCGGCTGTTAACGGAGGTAACTCCGTGTCAGACCAGACTACATACTCTGTTACAAATGGTTTAACTCAACAGACTGTAGCCACACCGTTTGATTATAGTTTGTCTATGGGCGTACGTAAGATCGCTAGGTTTGGTTATGAAAACAGAGCACAAGCTTTTTACGATGGATCAGAAACATCGTGGTCTGCTGACGCTAACATAGGTAAGCGTAACGGCATAGAGTTTCTTGGAGAAGTTACATACGAAAGACAGCAAGGCAGAGAGTTTTTCAACCAACACCACTTCTTTCGCTACATCGGAGACAAGGTTATGGCAAAAGTTGAATACGTCGAAGACGGGTTTGCAGACATTGAATACTTTGAAGCATCACAGCGATTTCGGCTCAAGCTTGGCAACAAGTTTTCTTTGCACGCAGGTGTTGCACAGCGTATCTCAGAGCCATACGGATATGATCCACTTGAAGAGTGGAAGCTTTCTAACGGAGACATACACTACACTTACCTCGCAATTGAAGAAGGGTATTCACACAACCTTACTACAGGCGAGTACCTCGATC
>Ga0209337_1001802_pt1 | contig 15933 bp, 13 predicted proteins | sample LinPmetageLP53_FD_184044 | JGI IMG/M metagenome (GOLD analysis project Ga0209337, IMG submission 184044) | Marine viral communities from the Pacific Ocean - LP-53 (SPAdes) (version 2) | ecosystem: Environmental > Aquatic > Marine > Oceanic | place: Pacific Ocean | collected 2010-02-08
CTATAGTTCTCCATTACCCTTTGCTGGTCTTTATATCCCGCCCGGTGATGCTCCAGACACTTTAAAGGCGAGTGGTGGAAAGACCGTAGTAGGGTCTGACTGGTTAAAATCTAATAACCGTAACCGTTCCATATACGCAGCCCCGGCAGGGAACCGATACATTGCAGTCTGCCCAGTACATTCTCCTTATGTCACAGGGGCTATCGACAAAATTGATTTCTGTATAAAGGGCGTAAATGGCACTACCTACGACTTCACAGGAGGTGCTTCCATGACAGTCGTGCCGCCTTCCAAGGGGTTAAACACCCTTATGGAGATTAAGGATACTGGCGGGGTCAGCAGTTCGGAGCGGCACGTTAGGTACGACGCTATAGCGACAGTCGATGGAGAACTAGAGCGCACCGTCCAAAAAGCAGTTTTAGGCGATTATTTGATAGTAATAAATACTTTCTTCGTAGTCGGCCCTCAATGGATGCTCGATGGATCGATATACAAAGACGAGGCTAAAAAAACCTTATGGACTTGGGAAGATGTTTTAGCAAGCACTACTACGTCTTGGGAAGACCCGACCATACACTCAGGGAACTACTGGACCGTTTATTGGCGGTGTTGGTTCGATGAAGGTGTAGTTGCATCCGGTAACGTTAATCCAACGCCTCTAGTAGGCATTTAAGGGAGAATTAAGTTGGCTACTAAGAAATTAAAGAAGTTTAAAGTAAAAAACCCTACTTCCGAAGCAAAGCATGGCACAGGCTTTCAGGCTGATTTGCCCGATAAGCGTGACCTCAAATTTAGTCGAATTAAGAACCGAATGTTGAAGACACGTGGCGTCGGTGAACTACCCAAGTCTATAGACCTTCGCAGAATAATGTCCCCTATAAGAAACCAAGGCTCGCTTGGTAGTTGTACTGGGTTTTCCGTAGGTACCGGACTTGTAGAGTCTTTAATGATTGAGCATTTAAGAGACCCTCTGGTGCAGGTCTCTCCACTCTTTCTTTATTACTGCACACGTTCTGCAAGCCGCAGCACAAATAAAGACACAGGAGCCACCTTACGCGACACTATAAAAGCAGTCGCAAAGTTCGGCATCTGCCCAGAAGCCTCTTGGCCTTACGATATTTCCGTTTTCCAAAAGAAGCCTAATCGCGATGCTTACAAAGAGGCTCAAGAGTTTAAGATTAAACGGTACTACAGGGTAAAAGACCTTAAAGACCTTAAAGTTTCTATAGCTTGTCAAAACCCTGTTGTTTTAGGGATGCACTTATTTGATTCTTTTGAGTCAAAAGAGACTGTTAAAACAGGTTTAGCACCGTTCCCTGACTTTGATAACGAAGAATACCTCGGTGGACATGCTATGATGGCTTGTGGGTGGGACGATAAAAAAGGTTGTGTCTTGCTCAGAAATTCTTGGGGGCGCGGTTATGGGGAGGGCGGCTATGTCTGGGTTCCCTATGAATGTTTCGATTCTAAACTTGGCCTCGTTGTAGATATGTGGACAGCCACAACTTAGTTAAGGGGAATTAAATTGTTAACAGAAGCAAAGCGCGGTTTAAATCAGGGTGTATGGAATGGGACCAAGTTGGACCCTTTCGTGCGTAATCGCCTACTTAAGATTGTTGACGATTTTATTGCGGACTTAAATCTAGCTAAGAGCGTAAAGCTATCCGACATCCAATTAACTGGTTCTATGGCCAACTATAATTGGCGTAATGATTCCGACTTAGATGTCCACATCGTACTAGACTTTAAGAAAATCGACTGCGACCGAAAGATAGCCACCGAGTACCTTCATGATGAGGCGAGCCTTTGGAATGAGCATCACAGCATAAATTTACGTGGGCACGAAGTAGAAGTATACGTGCAGGACGTTACTGAGACCGTTTATGCTGGAGGGACTTACTCACTACTTAAAGGCGAGTGGGTTAAATTTCCTAAGCACATCAAAATGCCTAACAAGGTCGAAGTGAAGAAAAAAGCTATTGTCATCGCTAAGCAGATTGACAGGTTAAGTGCAGCTTTAAAAAAAGGCGATGCTGGGGCTGTGCATAAAAAGCTAGAAGCAATACGCAAAAGAATTAAAAACATGCGTAAGCGTGCATTAGCAGCTTCTGGAGAGGGCGCAGTAGATAACCATGTATTTAAATATCTTAGACAATCTGGTCACATGAAAAAGCTCGTAGACTCCGCAAGAGAGGCGTACGACAAATCTATGACCGTTCATGAGGCTGTAATTGACTGCAAGTCTTTCTTGCTAACGGAGTAAATCATGGGCGTAGCCCGCCAACCTTTTGAAATGAAAATAGAGTTAATCGACGGGAAAACGATTAATATGGAAGAGGTTGAAGAGTATGTCTCAGGGTTCAAATACCTCTATATTCGTTGCGTCGATAAAACTTTATCTTTTAGGCGGGAAGATGTGAAAACTGTGACTCGTAGGCCAAGTGGCACTACTTACTGGTCCGACGTTTCTTTACGAAAACACAGTAAGAAAAAACAAGATTATACTTCAAAAGAAATAGTACATTGAATTAAAGGCAATAAAATTGATTTCCAATTTTTTCATATCAAAAGCTCTTGAAGGTAACCTTAAAGAATTACTAGAGTCTATTTTTATCTTTGAAGGTCGTATCGATTTCCTCAAGGATAAACACAAAGACGGTATCGATAGTTCTCACGACTCTCTAGCCAAGCATAGAGAGCCTCATGACATCATCGATCACTTTGCGGATAATGCTGACCCCTCCAAGAAGAATATTTACACTCAGAAGATAGTAGACTGGTACAAGAACAAAGACTTCAGGCAGGAGGACCACGGTAGAGTTCGTCAGACTCTAAAAGACTTTGAGGCTAACAAGAAGAAACTACCTCACTCTGACATTGGTAAGTACAAGTCCTTCCACCACCTTAATTCTGCCTTAGCTGACTTCAAACCTAAACAGACTAATCTGAAGTGGGGCGAGTTCTCTCAGAGCGATATTGACCACATAAGCGGTAAGGGTGCTACCACAGTACACGACGAGCCTAAGTACACCGTCAGGAAGGTTCATGATCAAAGAGCCATGGATATCCTTGGTAAAGGTTCTGAATGGTGTACGGTATCGAATAAGCATCGTCGCACGCCTCAAGACGGGGTAGGTGATGACTCAAGTTATTTTGATGACTATAAAAAACAAGGCGATTTTTTCCACATACACGATAAAGCTACGGGCGAAAGATTCCTGAGTCATGCGGCTTCAAACCAGCACATGGACATTGATGACGTTGATGCGGACGACACAATTGCCCAAAAGTATGGGAAAGGCCTTTCTAAGTCCCTTAATAGTCAAATTGACGGCACTACTGGGCAAAGGCGAGAAGTTGCAGAAAGCCCTTTTGCTAACAAAAAACAACTAGATTACTTAAGCCAAGATGATGACGACATGGTTCGTTTTCATGTTTCATCTCATGACAATACCCACCATGAGACCCTGCATAAATTAAAAGACGACTTGGATACTGACGTACTTTCTCAAGTCGCCAACCATCGCAATACTCGACCAGACACTTTGGACCACTTAAGTAGAGACAACAGAGATTTTATAGTGCAGTCCGATGTAGCTTCAAACCCAAACACCGCACACTCTACGCTGACTAGGTTGGTTGGGTCTTCAGCTTCGCTTAACCCAATGGTTAGGAAAAGTTTAGCTAGAAGCGAACGCTTACATCCAGACGCGCTGCACACTTTACATAAAGACCCTGACCCTTATGTAAGGCGTATTTTAGCTCAGAACCCAAATTCTCGACACGATACTCTACATAAACTTCATAATGATGCTGAGAGTGATGTCAGGTATAATGTAGCGCATAACCCAAATACTCGTGGCCACACTCTACACGCTATGGAGCAACATAAGAATAGAGAGACTAGGCATGCAATAGCACTTCACAAGAATGCTACTCCTGAAACCCTACATGCTTTACATACTGATCGTGATTATGAGGTTAGGAATTCTGTGGGACGCAACCCCAATACCCGACCTGACACTCTGCATGCTTTACATAAAGACCCTATAGATACTGTCAGAAGAGGTATAGCGCGTAATCCTAATAGCTCTCATGAAACTTTACATGCGCTACATACTCATCTTGAAACATCAGAACGGTCCGATCTCAGAAAAGATATAGCAAATAATCCAAGTACTCCTCCTGATATATTGCATGCTTTACATAAAGACACTTCGGCTAATGTTAGAAGCGGTGTAGCAAGTAACCCAAGTACTCACCCTGATATATTGCACACTTTGCATAAGGATGGAGACTTAATGGTGAGATTGCAGGTATCAAAGAATACAAGTACTCGTCACGACACTTTACATTCTTTGCATGGCGACCCCGCTGACACTATCAGAAGGAACGTAGCAAATAACCCAAATACTCATCGCGACACTTTGCATTCTATAGTTTCTGACAACAACCCTGTCGCTAAGCACGCGGCTAAAAGCCAATTAAGGAATAGAGGGTTGCTGTGAGGTCCGATAGACTAATAGAAAGTAAATTGGTTGGATCTCTTCACAGTCTACTAGAGTCCATCTTTATCTTTGAAGGCCGTATCGATTTCCTCAAGAATAAGCACAAAGACGGCATTGATAGCTCTCATGATTCCTTAGCCAAGCATAGAGAGCCTCATGACATCATCGACCACTTTGCCAATAATGCTGACCCTTCTAAGAAGAAGATCTATACCCAGAAGATCGTGGATTGGTACAAGGACAAGGATTTCAGGCAGGAAGATCATGGTAGGGTTCGTCAGACTCTAAAAGACTTTGAGGCCAACAAGAAGAAATTACCCCACTCTGACATTGGTAAGTACAAATCCTTCCATCACTTGAACTCAGCTTTAGCTGACTTCAAGCCTAAGCAAACCAACATGAAGTGGGGTGAGTTTAGTCAAGATGACCTAGACCACCTTAACTCCAAAGGCTCTACTGTCGTCCACGATGAGCCTAAATACACTGTCAGGGAAGTCCACGATCAAAAAGCCATGGATATCCTTGGCAAAGGGACTAAGTGGTGTGTAGTTTCTAACAAGCACAGAAAGAATCCATTGGAAGGCGTTGGCGCAGACTCAAGTTACTTTGATCACTACAAAGAAGGCGGCGATTTTTTTCATGTGCACGACAAAGAAACAGGTGAAAGATTTTTAAGTCACCATGAAAGTGGACAGCATTTTTTTGATGAGGGTGACGTAGAACAAGGGCACGAGCCTGAAATAGCTTCAAAGTACAAAGAGGGCATGGCTAAGACTTTAGGGCATTTAGAAAGTAGAGATAAAGTTCGTAGCCCTTTTATTGGTCAAAAAGATCTACATAACATGCGTGATGATCCTAACCTTGATGTTAAAAGTGCTGTAGTAGATCACCCAAATACTCATCATGACACTCTACATGCTATGCGTAATGATACTGATGTTAAAAGGTCTATAGCATATCACCCAAATACTCATCATAAAACTCTACATGCCATGCGCAATGATACTGACCCTTTTGTCAGAAGGCAAGTAGCAGGTAACACAAATACTCATCCTGACACTCTACATGCTATGCGTAATGATCCTAACCCTGCTGTTAAAAGGCGCGTAGCAAAGAACACAAATACTCATCATAAAACTCTACATGCCATGAGTACTGATACTGACCCTGATGTTAGAAGGTATGTAGCATATAACAAAAGTACTCACCATAAGACTCTACATGCTATGAGTACTGATCCTGACCCTCATGTTAAAAGGTCTGTAGCATATAACAAAAGTACTCACCATAAGACTCTACATGCTATGAGTACTGATCCTGATGTTAAAAGGTCTGTAGCATTTAACACAAGTACTCATCATAAGACCCTACATGCTATGAGTACTGATACTGACCCTGATGTTAGAAGGTATGTAGCAGATAACACAAGTACTCATCATGAGACCCTACATGCTATGAGTACTGATCCTGATGTTAAAAGGAATGTAGCAAAGAACACAAATACTCATCATAAAACTCTACATTCTATGGGTACTGACAAGAATGTTAGTGGTACCCACAAGAGGGATTATGGTATCAGAGTGTTTGTAGCACGTAACAAAAGTACTCATCCTGATACCCTAAATGCTATGCATACTGATGAGAGTGAGCACGTCAGAGGGGCTGTAGCAGAAAACACAAATACTCATCATAAAACTCTACATGCTATGAGTACTGATCCTGACCGTTATGTTAAAAGGTATGTAGCACGTAACAAAAATACTCATCATGAGACCCTACATGCTATGAGTACTGATGAGAGCAATTCATATCTCGTAAGAGAAATCGCAAAATCCAACCTGAAGACAAGAGGTTTGTTATGATCTCAGAACTACTTATAACAAGCTCCCTTAAAAGTGAACTGAACGCTTTACTAGAGTCTATTTTTATCTTTGAAGGCCGTATTGATTTCCTCAAGAATAAGCACAAAGACGGTATAGATAGCTCTCATGATTCTCTAGCAAAGCATAGAGACCCTCACGACATCATTGATCACTTCGCTACCAATGCTGATCCTTCTAAAAAGAAAGTCTACACCCAAAAGATCGTAGATTGGTACAAAAACAAAGATTTCAGGCAGGAAGACCACGGTAGAGTTCGTCAGACTCTACAGGACTTTGAGGCCAACAAAAAGAAACTGCCGCACTCTGACATCGGTAAGTACAAGTCCTTCCACCACTTGAACTCAGTTTTAGCTGACTTTAAGCCCAAACAGACTAACATGGCTTGGGGGGAGTTCTCTCAAGACGATATTGACCACCTTAACACCAAAGGTTCCACGGTCGTCCATGATGAACCTAAATACACTGTCCGCAAAGTTCACGACCAAAGAGCTATGGACATTCTTGGTAAAGGTTCTGAGTGGTGTGTAGTTTCTAACAAGCACAGAGGTAGGCCTGAGTCTTCCGTAGGTGAAGACTCAAGCTACTTTAGTCGCTACAAAAAAGACGGCGATCTTTTTCATGTGCACGACAAAGAAACAGGTGAAAGATTTTTAAGTCACCACCCAACTAAGCAGTACATGGGTGCCGATGACGAGTCCAGAATGCAAACTTTAATAAAAAGATACTCAGCTGGGTTAAGCAAAACACTTGGTGGATTGCGGCCTAAGAAGATAGCTTCAAGTAAGTTTGCTAGTAAAGAACAGCTACATCAGTTGCATGATCACCCTGACGAGATTGTTCGGAGAGAAGTTGCGGGTAACTCCAACACTGCTGCGCACACTTTACACGCTCTACATAGAGACGAGGACTCAAGCATTACTGGCTATGTAGCGCAGCACTTAAATACGCATGCCGATACTTTATCCTTACTATCGGGCCACCCTAATATATTTACTCGCGAATCTGTTGCGATCCACAAGAATACTCGTCCTGACACTTTACGTAAGTTGGCTACGGATAAGGCAATTGAAGTAAGAATGGCCTTAGCGGGTAACAAAAACACTGATTCAGAAACTTTAGACAAACTAAGTGACTCGAATAAACACTCTGCCGAAAGACTCGTTAGATCAAACATTGCTGGTCACGGTAACGTTTCTACTCGCGCTCAAATTAAATTAAGTAAAGATAAAGAACATTCAGTTGTTAGAGAATTAACAAACAACATAAAAACACACCCGGACGTACTTCACTCTCTTAAGGATCACTCTAATCAGTGGGTTCGTAGGAATGTAGCAAGACATCCAAACACCCGAACGGACACTTTACATCAACTTTCTTCGGATACTGACAGTTATGTGAAAGATGCTGTAGCAAGCAACAATAACTCTAGCCAAGAGACTTTGCACGCCCTACATACGCACGATGACCCTGACACTAAACTTCTTGTAGCGAGTAACCCTAATACTAGTTCTGATACACTGCACAAATTAAGTAAGCTTAAACACAACAGACAGATCAGATACGCAGTATCATTACATAAAAACACCAGACCTGACACGCATCAAAGCATGGACAAGACGGATTTTAAAGCATTGTCTGGGAGATCTTAAAATGAGTGTATTTAGACCGTATCGTTGTAAAAGTTGTGGGCATTCTTGGGTGGATGATGAAAGCACTGCTGAAGCTTGTAAATGTCACGCTTGTCCAGCTGGGGTCGGCATCCCATTCGTTGGCGAGTCTGCTGACACGTTAATTAAAAAACAACTTTTAGAAAAAGACTCTAGGCTAGAAAAGGCTGGGGTTGCTGGGTACAACAAGCCTAAAAGGACACCGAAGCACCCAAAAAAAAGTCATGTTGTTGTTGCTAAGGATGGGTCAAAAGTAAAGACGATAAGATTTGGTCAGCAAGGTGTTTCGGGGTCTCCTAAAAAAGACGGCGAGTCTAAGTCCTATAAAAACCGTAGAAAGTCTTTCAAAGCAAGACACGCAAAAAATATTAAGAAGGGTAAGCTGTCTGCCGCTTACTGGGCAGATAAAGTAAAATGGTAGCAGAACATTTTATACTAAGTTCCTTACAGGGTCGTTTAGGTAACTTTTTAGAATCAATATTTATCTTTGAAGGTCGCATTGACCTACTTAAGAAGCAGCACGAGAAGGGTATTGAGAGTTCTCACGACACTCTTGCAAAGCATAGAGAGCCTCATGACATCATTGACCACTTGTCCAATGAGGCCGACCCTTCCAAGAACAAAAAACACACTCAACAGATCTTGTCTTGGTATAAGGACAAGCAGTTCAGGCAAGAAGATGTCGGTAGAGTTCGACAAGTTCTGAAAGACTTTGAGGCTCATGGTAAAAAGCTACCTAAAGTACCTCACCCAAGGAAACAAGGTCTTCATCTACCGGGGCATGACATTAGCAGTTACAACTCATTCCATGGTTTAAACAAAGCACTAGAACCATTTAGAACTTCTCAAGAGAGTAAGTTTAAGTGGGGCGAGTTCTCTAAGGGTGACCTAGACCACATTAATGGCAAAGGCTCCACAGTCATCCATGATGAACCCAAGTACACTGTTAGAGAGGTCCATGATCAAAGAGCTATGGATATACTCGGTAAAGGTGCTAACTGGTGCGTAGTTTCAAATAAGCATAGAAAAACAAAAGAACCGGGTTCAAATGATAACTCTAGTATGTGGGATCATTACTTATCTAATCACCCCGGTTCTAAGTACTTTCATGTCCATGACAAGGAGACTGGTGAAAGGTTCGCTGCTCACCCTGATTCTTCTCAACACCTGTTCGATATAGATGACAGGGAGCGTGGCCATAATTATAAAATAGCTAATAGGTATCGAGAAGGTATGTCCAAGACTTTGGACCATTTGCCTACCCCTCACAAGTTAGATAGTCCTTTTATTAGTCAAAAAGATTTACATACTTTGCATACTGATGAGGATGATGGTGTCAGGCAAAGTGTAGCAAAACACTCAAATACGCACCCTGATACTCTACATGCTATGAGTACTGACGATAGTCGCCATGTCAGAAGCGCGGTCGCTGATAGCCCAATTGCTCGCTCTGATACTTTACATGCTTTGCATACTGATAATTCTGTAGGCGTTAGAACAGTTGTAGCAAGAAACACCAATACTCACCCTAATACCTTACATAAACTTCATAATGACGTTGAGCGTGATGTCAGGCGGGATGTAGCAAATAACACAAGTACTCATCCTGACACCCTGCATACTATGCATACTGATGGACATTTGCTTATCAGGAGGAGTGTGGCAAGTAACCCGAAAACTCGCCCTGACACCCTACATGCTTTGCATACTGATGAGGATGATGGTGTCAGGCAAGATGTAGCAAAACACCCAAATACGCACCCTGATATTTTACACACCATGCGTACTGATAATAATGAGTATACAAGGGTAGGTGTGGCAAGTAACCCAAGTACTCATGCTGGCACCCTGCGCTCTTTGCATACTGATCGTGGTGCGTATGTAAGGGCAACTGTAGCAGCAAACCCAAACTCCCACCCTGATATCCTACATACTTTGCATACTGACGGTGCTCATCTTGTCAGGCGAGGTGTAGCAGAAAACCCAAATACTCGTCATGACACTCTACATGCTCTGCATACTGATAATTCCCATGATGTAAGGAAGCTAGTAGCGAGTAACAAAAAAACCCATCCTGATACCTTACATGCTCTGCGTACTGATGAGGATGATCTTATCAGGCGTGAGGTAGCGAAGAACCCAAAAACTCGCTCTGACACCCTATACGCTTTACGTGGCGTCAGCCTTAATACTATTTCGATCATTAGAAAAAACCTAGAAAATAGAGGCTTGTTATGATCTCAGAATTACTCATAACAAGTTCGCTTAAAAATGAACTAAACGCTTTACTAGAGTCTATCTTTATCTTTGAGGGTCGTATCGATTTCCTCAAGAATAAACACAAAGACGGTATAGATAGCTCTCATGATTCTCTAGCAAAGCATAGAGAGCCTCACGACATCATCGACCACTTCGCCAATAATGCTGACCCTTCCAAAAAGAAGGTCTACACTCAGAAGATCGTGGATTGGTACAAGAACAAGGACTTCAGACAAGAAGACCATGGTAGGGTTCGTCAGACTTTAAAGGATTTTGAGACTCATAAGAAAAAACTACCCCACGCTGACATTGGTAAGTACAAGTCCTTCCACCACCTTAATTCTGCTTTAGCTGACTTCAAACCTAAACAAACCAATATGAACTGGGGTGAGTTTAGTCAAGATGACCTGAAACACCTTAACGGTAAAGGCTCTACTGTCGTCCACGATGAACCTAAATACACCGTAAGAGAAGTTCATGATCAAAGGGCCATGGATATCCTTGGTAAAGGGACTCAATGGTGTGTAGTTTCTAACAAGCACAGAAAGAATCCAGAGAGTAGTGTTGGGGCAGACTCAAGTTACTTTGATGACTACAAAAACGAACCCGGTTCTAAATTCTTTCATGTTCATGACAAAGAGACCGGTGATAGGTTTCTAAATCACCATGAAAGTGGACAGCATTTTTTTGATGAGGGTGACAGGGAGCAAGGCCGCAGCCCTGAAATAACTTCAAAGTACAAAGAGGGCATGGCTAAGACTTTAGGGCATTTAGAAAATAGAGATAAAGTTACAAGCCCTTTTATTGGTCAAAAAGATCTACATAACATGCGTGATGATCCTGACTTTGATGTTAGAAGGGATATAGCAAAGAACACAAATACTCATCATAAGACCCTACATGCTATGCGTAATGATACTGACTTTGTTGTTAAAGCGGATGTGGCATATAACACAAGTACTCATCCTGACACTCTACATGATATGCGTAATGACCCTGAACCTGATGTTAGAAAGAATGTAGCAGAGCACCCAAGTACTCATCATGAGACCCTAAATGCTATGAGTACTGATTCTGACCCTTATGTTAAAATGATTGTAGCAGGTAACACAAATACTCATCCTGACACTCTACATGATATGCGTAATGATCCTGAACCTGATGTTAAAGCGGATGTAGCACGTAACACAAGAACTCATCCTGACACTCTACATGATATGCGTAATGATCCTGAACCTGATGTTAGAAAGAATGTAGCACGTAACACAAGAACTCATCCTGACACTCTACATGATATGCGTAATGGTCCTGAACCTGATGTTAGAAAGAATGTAGCAGAGCACCCAAGTATTCATCATAGAACTCTACATGCTTTGAGTACTGATCCTGACCCTGATGTTAAATGGACTGTAGCAAAGAACACAAATACTCATCATAAAACTCTACATGCTATGAGTACTGATCCTGATGTTAAAGAGGCTGTAGCATTTAACACAAGTACTCATCCTGATACTCTACATGCTATGCGTAATGATCCTGAACCTGATGTTAGAAGGTATGTAGCATATAACAAAAGTACCCATCCTGACACTCTACATGCTATAACTATAAGTACTGATACTGACTCTAAGGTTAAATGGAATGTATCAAATAACACAAATACTCATCATAAAACTCTACATGCTATGCGTAATGACCCTGATGTTAAAAAGAATGTAGCACGTAACACAAGAACTCATCCTGACACTCTACATGCTATGCATACTGATCCTGATGTTAAATGGGATGTAGCAATGAACAAAAGTACTCACCATAAGACTCTACATGCTTTGCATACTGATAATTCTGAAGGCGTTAGAACAGTTGTGGCAAGAAACACCAATACTCACCCTAATACCTTACATAAACTTCATAATGACGTTAAGCGTGATGTCAGGAGGAGTGTAGCAAATAACACAAGTACTCACCATAAGACTCTACATGCTATGCATGCTGATGAAAGCAATCCATCTCACGTAAGATCAATCGCAAGAGATAACTTAAAGAATAGAGGTTTGTTATAGTTCAAGCAGCCTCGTTATTGTCTTTCCAGCTTCTACCCGCAGCTACTGACAAAATAGTATTAAGGCTGACGCCGTACTCTTGGGCTAAACGAGAGGCGGCGTTTTTCTCTTCCGGCTCGTATTTTTCCCTAATGCTGACTACATCTGACTTTGTAAGCTTTTTACCACCGTTACTTTTGCCCGTAAGGATGCTCCTTACAGTAACAATCGATACGTTAAACTCTTCGGCCAAGTCTTTAATTCTCGTTCTTTCAGCCCTTGGCTTATAACGTTCGCGAATCTCTTCCACTTGCTGCTTACTTAAGACCGCTGAAGGGTAAGTATTAACGCGATCAGCTTTAATCTTCTTTTTACCACGCTCGATATACAGGTGGTGAGGGTTAACACAGTTCTTGGGGCACCTGTCAGGGTCATGGTGCTTAATAAAGGCACCTTTCGGTATATTGCCCCGGAAAAGCTCCCACCCGACCCTATGAGCGGCCCTTGGTCGCCCTAGAGCGTCGGCACATTGGCCGTAACCCGTGTCTCCTACTTTCGCGCCATTCCAAACCCAACAGCCACTATTTGGGTCCGTTTGTATCTTATTGATAAAACGCTCCTGCACAGTCCGTTTCGGTTTGGGCCGTCTTTGTGTTAGTCTTTGTGCTGCTGTCGTCATTCTAATTATTTCTTTGGTTTAGCTTTCTTCTACTAAAGTACTTTTATCTCTGCGTTCTAAAGCGAAAGCTATTTGAGCGTTCAATTCTTTTTCAAAGAGTAGTTCTCCAGCTGCACGTATGCGTTGGTGAAGTGCGTGTAGATCCTCGCCCTCCTCAGCCTCATCTTCCAGTTCCACGCCGGGGCGTACTGACTCAAACTTACCAAGATTCACAGTTTGGCAAAACAAAACTTTTAAGCGCACAGTTAAAACCCTCCTAAGAAGTGTTTACCATAAACCCTTAGCTGTGAAAATAGTAAAATTCTAATTCTCAGGGGTTATTTTTATTAGATCCCTTAAGAATTAAACTAATTCGACCGTCAAAATAATGACGCCTTAATTAATTAAGGTCTTAAATACATGGTCAAGGTTTCTATTAACGCATGGGCAAGCGGCGAACCTCTATTTCTGGGAAAAACACAAAACCAGAAATTTTACCAGAAGATCCTTTTACGACTACTGATTGGGAAGCAAGTCTAGACGCTTTCGGTGAGTATGACGTTGACGCTTATTCAAACTTTATTGTTGAAATAGGTGCTGGTCTAAGTCGATTTACTCCAGAAGTGCGGCTCAGAATCGCCGCCTTAGGCGATGCTATATGGTGCCTCCAAAGAACCCCTAGAAAAAGAAACAAAAAAGGTGTCGAGAGTGGAGGCGCTACAGCAAATAAATTAGCGGCTCAAGCTTGGATAAATGGAGATTGTGTCTCCGAGCCTACGTTTAGCTTTAAAGAAGTCTGTGAAATTATAGGTTTGAACCCTCAGGCAACAAAAAAAGCTATTTACATTATGGTGAAAACACGCAAGTTCGACATACGTGAACTGGTGTTCTGGTTAAAATAATTTACTTAAATGTAATTTTTACAGAGCAAAATCGACCTTTCTCCCCCTCCCTACTTAGTAGGGCCATTTAGTCGGGTAGAGAAAAAAAACTCCGCTCTTTCTTTTTTTCACAGTATTTAATCCTGTTTTAGAATAAAAGGGAGATCGCTGTTGACACCTGAATAGGCATCTGCGATCTTACCCCCTTCCTCTGGGGTGCTGATTGAGGGGAAGCCTTTGTGGCAGAAGGAGTTTTTGTGGTGGGAGGTAGAGAGGTTGTTGGGGATACATTTAAAAATGCTTATAAATCTAAGAAGATTCAGGGACTTATAAGAAGAACGGCTATTTTAGGTAAGCAGAGGAACGGCTTGGATATTGAAGATAATTCCCAGATTGCTTGGGAACAAGTCTGGAAGATATGCGAGAAATTCGAGGGGTCACAGGACGAAGATAGACTTCTGGCTTACTTGAGTGTTGCAGTTCCGAGAAAACTTGGAAGAGTGAAGAAGATCCCTTCAGAAGAATTGCTCATAGGTTTTGATTTTGACTCCGTTGTCCCCACATCTACTGCGAATACGGGACTTCACGAATACTCTTTAGATATCCATAGATTTATTAGTACTGTGGATAATTTAGGGTTATCCACACATATGGATTTACTCACTGGGAATCACGATTACCCCCAGAAATCTACTTCCGACGAAAGTTGTGCTGATCTTCTTAATTTAGGCAGGTCCACCTTTCAGAGAAAAAGAAGCATATTGAAATCCAAGTTGAAGGGCGCACTTGGATGCTGATTTTTCATTACGGGCCTCTCTATACTAAGTTAGAAGGACCGCCTAGAGAAATTGCTTATGTGCGAGCATTTCTAACTTTCTCTGAGTTAGAGGAGTCATTTTACGTAGAGGGTCTTAGCCTTGTTGAGAGGGGCAGCAAGATGCTTTCTGGGCTTCTTCCTATGGTCACGAGGCGCTTAGACTCAGTCTCGATGGATTATGAGATTGTCAATGCGCCTTCATTGAACCCTATAGATGAAGTAAATGTAGATTCTGGCTTATTAAATGGAGCCACATTGAGGGACTACCAGAAGGCAATCGCTACTAAGGCTCTTTACCGTAAGCGAGGTTTGGTAATTTCGCCCACAGGTTCCGGTAAAACGATCATCTCAGCCGCAGTTGCTAAGTGGATTGAATTGAACGAGGGGAAGAAGACTTTAATGGTCGTTCCCGGCGTTAATTCCCTCCATCAAATGTGGAGCAGGTGGACTGAGTACGGGTTGAAGGATGTTGGTCGTTTAGGTGACGGGAGGAAAGACCTAGATGCGTTTCACTTACTCGCCGTTGTTAACTCGCTTCATAAGATCGGTCAGCAGAAGAAGTCACATTTCTCGGAATGGTTGAAAGATGCTGTCGCCGTCCAGTGGATGGAAGTACAGCACCTAGGCGCACCTATGTGGGTGGGTACCGGTGCTGGTACCGATGCGCCGTACCGCCTTGGCCTTTCGGCAACCCCATTTAGCACTGACAAGCCTAAAACCCGCGCCGACTATGTGATTATTGGGATGACGGGTGACCCCGTAGTCGAGCTTTCGGATTCGGTACTGATGGACCTAGGTCACATGGCCACGCCTCGCGTCCATTTCTTGGAGGCGCGTTCTGAAGGGATAGGCGCTGAACGCGACTGGATGGTCGTTAAAAAGCATGGGGTTAATCAAAACGCCCCTAGAAATGACATGATTCGCGACCTTGCAGTGGGGCTTGCGAAGCGTGGGCGTAAGGTAATCATCTTGGTTACTGAGATATCTCACGGCAAGTCTTTAGGAAAATCCATATCGCAAGATTTTTTTCCAGTCTTGATGTACCATGGTGGCTCTAAGCTAATTACTTTTGATAATGGGCGTGAAATAGGGGCAAGAAAAACTCCAATCAACGAACTTCGCGACCAGCTTGAGGAAGTTGAAGGTGGGTATGTCCTCATTGGATCGCCAGCAGTCGATGAGGATGCCGATTTTCCTGATGCTAACGTACTTATTCTT
>Ga0209337_1001803_pt1 | contig 15913 bp, 20 predicted proteins | sample LinPmetageLP53_FD_184044 | JGI IMG/M metagenome (GOLD analysis project Ga0209337, IMG submission 184044) | Marine viral communities from the Pacific Ocean - LP-53 (SPAdes) (version 2) | ecosystem: Environmental > Aquatic > Marine > Oceanic | place: Pacific Ocean | collected 2010-02-08
TAACTTGTTACACTGGCCAGCCCTTCACGGGGTTGGCCATTTTTTTATGTCTAATGATATGATAAGTTACACACAAGTTTACGCCGCAAGGCAATTTGATACCAGTAGATAGGTAGCGTCGAGCCTGCGTGTCACGACCTGATAAGTTACAGTCGGGCAGATGCCCGATCCACATTTGATACCAGTAAACAGATAGCGTCGAGCCTGTGGCACATTATGAGCAGCGTTTTGATACCAGTAGATAGATAGCGTCGAGCCTTGGCAGTTCGTGATAACCGTTCGGGCAGATGCCCGATTGAGCTTTGGCATGTAAGTCATTGAATACAAAGCAATGTTAGAGATATACCCCTAATGTTAGACAATGTTCAAATTTATATGGGGCTAAGTCATTGATATTGCAGTAATGTTAGAAAGTTAGAGTTTTTTAGAGAGAGAGATTTTATTTTAGATAGGTGGGCAAGGAGGCTTCTCGGCAGGGTAATACCCCCAAACATACCTTTACTCTCTATTCTCTAACTTTCTAACTTTCTAACATTCTTTTCTTTTCAATGGCTTACACACCACCACCTTCTAACTCTCTCTCACTCTACACCTCATAACACCATATACCACTTTAACTAATTACTTACGATTTCTTGACATAAGGCACTACATGTGATATATTAGTACTATGTTGTGGCACTGTGTGACATTACATATCAACCGTAACCATTCGGGCATCTGCCCGATCCAAACTAGAGGTCAACAATGCCTAAGAAAGTAGAATGTCTGTCGTGTGGCAACCAATACGACGAACGCCGTAGACAACTCGGTTACCCCTTCTGTCTTGACTGTGGCGAGTTCAAAGCAATCCAAGCACGTGAGAAATGGTGCAGGGTTCCACTACCAAAGCAGGGCTACACGCTCGTCACTCGCAAGTCTGACTTGTTACACCTAAACCAGAAATCAAGATAACCCATTCGGGCAGATGCCCGATCCAAACTAGGAGAAAACAAATGAACATGGTTCAACAAATATCCAAAGCAGCGCAAGATGCGCCATCAATATCATCCAGTGCGTTACTGGTCAGTTTCAAAGTCACGCTGCCAACGTTCCGTCGCAAGGACAAGAAGGCCACCAAAGAAGTTACACACAACAACGGTGCAGACAGAAAGGTGGTCAACGTGACCAAAGCACTACTTGGCGAATGTGAAGAGTACAGATTACTAAACACACACGTGGGTGATACACGTAACAACTCATACTATGCACGTACTTTGCCTTGGCATGACAAGGGCGCACGTTTCCTCACTACTGTTGCACACTTTGACTTCCATGAAGATATGACTGACAGGATCAACACTGGCTACGAGCTATGGGACAAGTTCCTCAACGTGTACGAATACCAACGTGACGTACTAGCCAAGCAAAGCCTCGGTGCGTTGTGGAACCCCGAAGAATACCCGACACTCTCATACTTGCAAGACAACGGTTTCAAGATGTGGTTGGACTATGATATTATTCCTGATGCAGGCGACATACGCGTAGACCTACCTGCTCAAGCATTAGAGTATGTAACGTCTCAGGTGCAGCAAGGTAACGATGCACGGCTCAACGCAGCTATGAGTGATCTCTGGTATCAACTGCACGACCAACTAAACGTGTTTATCAAAAGCCTGCACGTGGATGACACGACAGGTAAAGGCAACAGAGTATACGATACCGTATTTGAAAGACTACTGGCTCTGACTGACATGCTACACTCATGCAATGTGACCAACGATCCACAGATGGACGCAATGCGCCGTAAACTATCCGCTGCCATTGGTAGCGTCTCAACAGATGCTATTAAGAACAGCCCTACCCTGCGTGAAAATACACGCAACAAACTCACCGAGGCACTCAACAGCCTACCATCACTTAACATGTAATCGGGCAGATGCCCGAACCAGAATTGGAGAATAACAATGGCTAATCAAGCACAACAAATGTACGCACTCGACCTTGACCAGTGTGTAGACCTCATCGCCGCTATCGGTCACCTTCGCACTGTCTTACTGCAAGGTGATATGGGCAACGGCAAATCATCAACCCTGCCTACACTAGCACGTAAGCTACCCAAGCACACACCTCTATACTTTGACCTAACAACTAAGGTGGACGCAGGTGACCTTGCCATGCCCAAGTTCAAAGACATGGAAGGTAACGACTATTTCAGTCACGCAACCGCAGAAGACTTGGGTGTTCACTTGCAGAATACACCTATCATACTGATGCTTGACGAGATCGGTAAGAACAAATCACTTGTCAATCCACTGCTACGCCTGATGCAAGAGCGCAAGTTTGGTACGTACACGCTGCACCCTGACAGTATTGTCTATGCCACGACTAACAAAGGCTCAGAAGGTGTGGGTGACTTCTTACCTCCACACGCTCGCAATCGTATGATTATCGTGCAGGTGCGTAAGACCGAGGCAATGAAGTGGATCGAATGGGGCTTGGACAATGACATTGATCCTGTTGTCCTTGGTTGGGTCAAAGACAATCCGCAGGTGGCGCAGACGTTTGAAGAGGTGGCAGACCCACAAGAGAACCGTATGATCTATCACCCCAAAGACCCATCGCGTCAATCGTTCTGGACATGGCGGTCCGGTCATGCGGCATCCGACATACTCAAACAGCGTGACGTGTTAGACAGCCAGACATTGACCGCTGCACTCATGGGTACGGTGGGTGATGAAGCAGCTATGCAACTCATGGCGTTTGTCAACATTGCAACACAACTACCTACACTTGAGAGTATCAAGAAAGACCCTGCCAATGCTCTCATACCAACATCTGCCGCAGCTATCTGCATGGTTGTGTATCGTACGTTATCTACAATCGAACGTGATTGGATGGACGCGTGGATGACTTACATGGAACGCCTTGACGCAGAAGCGCAAGGTCTGTTTGCTAACGGTGTAAGATCAGCCAAGTACAGTAAGCAGCCTATCGTGATGCAGAACAAGAAGTTCACAATGTGGGCAGCAGCTAACAACTATATGTTCCAAGCGGATGTGAAGTAATGGACTGGTTCCTGATGAAAGAGAACGGTGACACGTTCTGGACACAGTGCGCCAGCCGCGAACAGGCGTTGGAAGATGCAATAACGTGGGGTGCCGAGCTAATTCGGCAAGCCACTATCGTAGAAACACATCACCTAGAAAAGGGAGATTGATATGGAAGACAGATTACGTAACGCAATGTGGGCAGCTATGGCAGAGTGTTCAAGCACTCCCACAGACATACCCATAGACAGAAAAAGTAAGATGATGACCGCAATGGTCAAAGCAGCAAAGCGCATACTTAAAGAAGAGATGGAGAGATACTAATGTTTATGCAAACTATAACTATTGAGCAGCGACTAGCAAAAGCAGTGGTTGCTTGGATGAGCAAGGAGCCAGCTCTGTCTGGCGTGATGATGATCGGTGAACGTGTTATACAGAGCAAGATACCTACAGCCTGTACTAACGGACGTGACGAATGGTATGGCAAAGAGTTCTGCGAAGCACTCAACGATGCGCAGCTACGGTTCGTCCTAATACATGAGGTGTATCACAAGATATACAAGCACCCGACAACGTGGGGTCACCTAGCCAAGATCGACGCTAGGTTGGCTAATGTATCCATGGACTATCACATCAACTACAAGATCATGGAATCCTATGGCAAAGATGGGTTTGTCGAGATGCCTGTGAATATTACCTATGGTGACGGTGAGTTCTTTGGCGAATGTTGCTACGACGAACAATACAAGGGGTGGGATACAGCCAAGATATTCTGGCATCTGTATAAGAAGTCAGGTGGAGATGGTGGAGGTAGCCCCGGGACCGGGGACGTTAATGTTGGATCGGGCACATGCCCGAATGGTGATGGCCTTGGCGAGGTGTTTGACGAGGTTGACTTTGACGGTGCAGAAGAACTGACACGCGAAGAAAAGCAAGAGTTGGATCGTGAGATTGACGAGGCTATTCGTCAAGGTCAAATGGCAGCAGGTAAGACAGGCAGCGGTGGTAATCGTGACCTTGGCGAACTGCTTGAACCTGTCATTAATTGGCGCGAGGCACTACGCGAGTTTGTCACCTCAACGTGTGCGGGCAATGACATAACTACATGGCGTAGACCTAACAGACGCTACGCAGGTGCAGGCTTCTATATGCCATCTGGTATCAGTGAGACTGTCGAGTGCATTGCAAATCACAACGATATGTCAGGCTCTATCGGCACACGCGAACAGTCCATAATGATAACCGAGCTATCGAGCATCTGTCAGACTGTTACACCTGATGAGTTACACGTAACCTATTGGGATACTGAGGTACGTGGACACGAAGTATACGAACGTCACGAATTGGAAGATGTGGCAACACGCACAAAACCTGTGGGTGGCGGTGGTACTGATGTATCATGTGTGCCTGAGTATCTCAAAGCCAAGGGTATCAGACCCCAAGCGTCTATCGTGCTAACAGATGGTTACATCTGGAATGACAGTTGGGGCCAGTGGGATCATCCTGTGTTGTGGGTGATCGTGGACAACAAAAATGCTGTGCCGCCATGCGGTTCAGTCATACACGTAAACTCGGAGGACTTCTAATGAAAGCAGATTGGCAAGACAAGGCAATCTTTGCCGCCACCCTAGCAATAACGCTGGGGTGGATACTCGGTGTATGTTGGGGATGGTGGTAATGATAGAATTTTTCACCGCATTGGTAATCTACTACCAAGTACAAGAGAATACTATGAGCGCGGTCATATGGTTTGACAGCTACGCCAAGTGCGAGAAGGTGCTGCGCTCAGAGGCACTGCACATAATCTACGAGGACAAGAAAGACATACATATAACGTGCGATAAGACACGCCACATAAGTAAATCACTAAGGCCCAAAGCAAGGCCGCAACCAGAGGAGAATAACTAATGGCTATAACATGGTGGAACGCTGCAACATTTGCAGAGGTAGAGCATAAGTATAACACTACACAACCTATACGTGGTAAAATGCGTGAGCATAACGGTTCGGGCATCTGCCCGATTGGAGATAGGAGACGCAAGCACGAACGTATCGTGAAGATCACAGATAGTTGCTACATCCTTTCAGACGGTAATGCTTGGGGTGACCCGACATTTCCACATTGGCTTTGCGCTTACTCAGGTCTTAACAGCTACAGCAGCGAGGATGAGTTCTTATACCTAGCACCTATCGTGTGGCGCAAACACAGAAACGGTAGCGAGAGCGTCAAGATACGTAACGGCAGTGGTAGAGGTATGCATAATGCACGGTATAGTTTCTTAGACCGTTACCTGCCAAGGGGGTTACAATTCAGGATACGTAGCGGCAAACAGTTTGTGATGGATTCAACAAACACAGACTATTACCTAGCCAAAGGCACAACGGTAAACGCGGCATACTTTGAGTACCTAAATAATACCGAGAACGCTATGAACCGTTTTCATAATGACCTTACTGACAAGAAGGACAACGTTGCCATTACAGTTGTGCGTCAACCGCATGGTACTTGGGAGTTTGACGGTGGTGGTAAGCCAGCCCCAAAGCCACCGCGTATCGTGGTTGACAAACGTGCCAAGGACAAGATGAAGCCAAGCATAGATACATTCAGAGAATGGTGTTTCACTATGTATAACTTATGGGATTTTGACAACCATGAAGAGGTAAGTAACGTAAAGGCGCGTGTGAAGGATCATTACCAAGATAACCCCAAAGTACAAGTGCGTTGGGGCAGTGCATATAACGCGTTACGGCAAGATACTGATGAAGTGCGGAAGATCATACGTGACGAGGATCACCCCATGAGATCATGTCTAGGCTTCATGTTCATGGATCATTGCACCGAGGGTGAGTACGTGTACCAAAACAACGCGCACCAGCGAAATCGTGTCACTGACATCAAAGAAGTTAAGACCAAATTCAACAGAGAGATCAACAAAATGTGTGGTTTCCAAACAAAGAAGAAAGGCTAGGAGAATGGGAATAGAACATAAAATGGTATGGGAGATCGAAAGAGATCGTGAAAACCTATACGACGAACACTGTGTGGAAACACATAGGCAACAAACTATTGTTACAGTCGAGTATGCCAAACTTGTATGTAAGCAGTTACGTGGAACTAAGTGGGCTATGCGAGCTGGTAATTCATGTTGGATATACAAGGAAGGTGACACTCTTGCGATGGGTTGGGTGGGCCATGGCGATTGGCAAACTGCTACTCATGGTGTCGATAAGTTTGTGGTCTACGGTCCGTTCCATGGAAACGGTAAGTATTCGTACGGTTCGGAGCAATCTCACATGAGTATGTTTGATGATCGTGACAAAGCAATCAGTAAAGCCAAGTCAGTCCTAAGAGGTTATACGGTTGCCGAAGCAGCGCAGGCACTCAACGGAGATAACTCGTCAAAGGTTTGTGGTGTGCAGGGCGAAGCGTCTGATGCAGTGCGGCAGGCAGGCAAAGACTTGGGTTTGGATATATCCTACAATCCAAAAGATCACGCGATGTTGCCCGAGTTCAAGAATATGTTGGCTACTGGGTATAACTTCCTAGACCATGAGGTGTCACAAAACGTGCAGCGCTTTGTCGATCTGTTCAAAGTACACAAGAAACGTGACGTGAAGAACATACCAATGTACTACATCGAAATGACAAAGAACCGTTGGGGTGAGGAACAAGTTGGTATTGCCTTCTTACCCAATGCACGAAGCATGCACAGTGTAAAAGTGGAGTACAATGAGATTATTCAGCCCGAAGATGTTAAGGATTGGATGAAGCAGCGTGTTGCCGCATTGCATATGATGCCTATAGGTTCTTACGTGGAAGGTGTGGGCTACAAAATCTGCCCCACAGCGTATTACATTCATACGGAAGAGGATAATCCCTTTGACGATACGTAGTAATATGTATGCATCCACAGCCATAGGTGTAATGGATCACGATACGGCGTGTAGGGTTATGATAAGCCCTACATCTAACTACGTCGAGGTACAATGTCTTAAAGGTTTAACCCTTGACGACAACATTAAACGTCATTATATAGCACTTAAAGACACCCCAGAGTGGATACAAAATAGGGTAAATGCTTTATCGGTACTAGACCCTAATGAGGATCACATTGTGGAAAATGTAGGTGTGCGTTCAACGCATCATACGTTCTGGGTATATAAAAACGATTAGTGTAATCGGGCATCTGCCCGAATGATAATTGGCTAGGCGGTTTGCGCTGCCTAGTTCGTAACCAACGCTAGACATGAGAGGATAGTTACATTGGCTATTACAGCAACATATCAGAATAACAAAGAGCAAGCCAGTTGTGTATGTGACGTGTGCAACACAGAGGTATTTGTAAACTGTCAGCATGGTAGTTTATCCAACACCCCAACTAAACGTGGTAATTCTACAAAGCCCAAAGATGAAATTAAAAATTCTAAGACGGTAATACAGCAGCTAAGTAAACAAGGCTGGAAGATATATCAAAAAGAAATCGTATGTGAAACCTGTCTTGAAAAACGTGTGAAGGAGAAGAAGTTGAACAATAAAAAATCAACGGTGGAACCAATTAGACAACCAACTAGAAATCAAAAGCGTGAGATAATGCTCCTCTTGCAGGACGTGTATGACGTTGACAAACAGCACTACAAACAAGCCGAGACGGATCATACTGTTGCGGAAACCCTTGGCGATGGGATACTATGGGGTTGGGTATCGCAAATACGTGAGGACGTTTTCGGGCCTGATGGTAACGAAGCGGATATGCTCACAGTCGGAGAAGCCAAGCTATGGATGGCACGTGCCGATGAACACATAACTTCTTTTGAGAAGCAGATAACAGACCTACAACGCACGCTGACGAATATTCAAGCAGTGCGCAAGGATGTGAATGATCTTCTTATTAAGATGCAGAAAGCAACTAACTAATGACCCCTGAGAAAAAGGTAAAGAACGCTGTGGTCAAACGCCTCAAAGAAATGACAGGCGTTTACTACTTCTACCCTGTGACGAGTGGGTACGGACGTAGTGGTGTGCCTGACATAGTAGGCTGCTACGAAGGTAAATTTTTTGGTATTGAGTGCAAAGCTGGTAAGAACAAACCTACCGCACTTCAACATAAGGAGTTAGACGCAATTCATAACTCAGGCGGTATCGCTTTAGTTGTGAACGAGGACAACATGGGTACATTTATTTTGTAACCTATGTGGGGGTTAAGCCGTGAGAGACCCTTGTTATGAAATATCTACGGCAGTGGGGGGAGCCATCCTTTCTGGAAGACCTCTTCGGTTTTGACCCCACACTGGTTCGCAGGGCGGTTTTGTTACATGGCTGCTCTGCGATACCAGTTCTGAAATTACGTTGCTTGGATGTTTCGCAACACACACAAATAGTTTGATGTTGTACGCGTTTCACTGACGCCAGCTAAGTAACTATAAACCGTGTAATACGTTACACAAAGGAGAACAGTAGAACCATGAATGAGCAAGAACGCGTTGGCTACGAAGAGCTATATAAACAATGCTGGGAGGACCAAACTAAGAAAGATATGGTCACCAACCCCAAGTTGCGTGAAATGTCGGGTAGCCACAATGCTAAGAACGGCAGAGCAAATGGAGTGCATGGCGCAAAAGGTGGACGCCCTAAATTAGAGCTTACCGAAAAAGCAAAGATGATAGATCGTATGCTCAAACTAGATATGTCTATCCAAAACATAGGCGAGGTGCTGCAAGTTTCGGACAAGTCCGTAATACAAATTAAGTCTCGCTATAACCTTCCTAGAGAAGAAACCAAGGAGAACTAAATGACTAAGAAGCAAGAAAAAGTATGGGCGTATAAGGTAAAGCACCCGATGGCCACTACGAGGAAGATAGCAGAAGCTACTAACTCATCCGTTAGCTATGTGCATAAACTCATGTCCAAGATCGGAACACCGAAAGAAGTGTTAGAAGAACAAGTGCCTGTCCAAATTGATTTGGGGATTGGGCAGATAATGGATACAAAGGACACAGTAAAGTTTAGTACGGTTCGGGCAGATGCCCGATTGGATGTTTCACGTGAAACAGAAGTTAAAGAAGATACAGCACGTCAAGCCATATTAGATAAAGCCGCTTACTTAATAGACGGTGATCGTGCCAACGATTATGGAGATGCGCAGGGAAACTTTGAGCGTATAGCAGTGTATTGGAACACGCACTTGGGTCTAGTAGACTTCATCACTCCTACAGATGTTTCTATAATGATGACCCTTGTAAAAGTATCTCGCTTGCATGGAGAGGTTAAATCTCTTGATAGTTTTGTAGATGCTTGTGGGTATATGGCGTTAGGTGGTGAGATAAATTGCAGCTTATAACGCTTGATTTTGAAACCTTCTATGACAGGGATTATTCCCTGTCAAAACTCACTACGGAAAACTATGTGCGCCACCGTAACTTTGAGGTTATTGGCGTTGCTATAAAGCAGGGCGGTGAAGATACATACTGGATAAGTGGCACACGTGAAGAGATAGCGAAGTATCTGAACCAGTATGACTGGGCAAATACGATGGTGCTTTGTCACAACACTATGTTCGACGGTGCTATCTTGAACTGGCAGTTTGGCATAACCCCTAAGATATACGCTGATACGCTATGCATGGCACGTGCTTTGCATGGTGTTGAGAGTAGCGTGTCACTTGCAAACTTGGCTAAGTCCTATGGGTTACAAGACAAGGGTGACGAGGTGATCCGCGCTATGGGCAAGCGTAGAGGAGATTTCACAGATGAGGAACTAAACAGTTACGGGGACTACTGCGTTCTTGACGTGGACATAACACATGAGTTGTTTATGCGTATGATACCAGCATTTCCACGCAAAGAGATGAAGTTGATTGACTTGACGCTGCGTATGTTTGTGGAACCTGTGTTGGATTTAAATGATGGTTTACTTGAGTTGCACCTAGCCGAAATCAAAGAGCGCAAAGACAAGCTACTTGAAGATGCGCAGGTCAGCAAAGAAGACCTTATGTCTAACCTCAAGTTTGCAGAGGTGCTAAAAGGCTTTAGTGTTAAACCGCCTATGAAGATAAGCCTGACCACAGGTAAAGAAACTTTTGCCTTTGCTAAATCGGACGAGGCGTTTAAAGCCTTACAAGAACACGAAGATGATCGGGTGCAGTCTTTAGTTGCGGCGAGGCTCGGCACAAAATCTACCTTAGAAGAAACTAGGACACAGCGTTTCATAGACATATCCCGTCGTGGACTTCTACCTGTGCCTGTAAGATATTATGCAGCGCACACTGGACGCTGGGGTGGGGATGATAAGATAAACCTACAGAACCTACCTAGCCGTGGCCCTAACGGTAAGAAGTTAAAGCAAAGCATTGTCGCACCAGCAGGACATACGTTGATTGATGCAGACAGTGCGCAGATTGAGGCGCGTGTATTGGCTTGGTTGGCAGGGCAAGATGACTTGGTTAATCAGTTCACCAACGGTGAAGATGTGTACAAGCACATGGCTTCAAAGATATATAACGTCTCAGCAGATGGGGTAAGCAATGATCAACGGTTTGTTGGCAAGACTACAATTCTCGGTGCAGGTTACGGCATGGGGGCTGTTAAGTTCCAAGCGCAGTTGGCTAACTTTGGTTTCAACATAGAGTTGGACGAGGCTAGGAATATAATACAGATATACCGCAACACCAACGGAGCTATAAGTGGGCTGTGGCGTACTGCACAGAAGATGTTAGAGCATATGACTAATGGTGCATCCACTCGAGTAGGACGTGATGGTGTTCTCAGTATTGATGCAGAAAAGAAGGCAATAGTTTTACCGTCAGGGCTGTTGATGTTTTACCATGATTTGTTTGCGGAGATGGAAGATAACCGCCCACAATACTACTATAAGACACGTAGAGGTCCGAACAAAATATATGGGGGCAAGGTTGTGGAGAATGTTTGTCAAGCTATTGCGCGGTGCATCATAGGTGAACAGATGTTACGCATTGCCAAGAAGTGCAAGGTTGTGCTAACAGTACATGACAGCATTGTTGTCTGTGTAAGAGATGAGATGGTTCCAGAAACACAAGCATACGTGGAAGATTGTATGCGCTGGATACCCGATTGGGCCGATGGCCTACCAATAAACTGTGAAAGTGGCACAGGTAAATCGTATGGAGATTGTGAGTGAGCCATGACTAGTGTAGCACCGTGGTCATTTAGTAAAATTAAATCTTTTGAGCAGTGCCCCAAACAATTCTACCATGAGAAGGTACTTAAACAGTACCCCTTTATACCTACGGCTGCTACCACATATGGTAACAAGTTTCACAGGGCGGCTGAACACTACATAAAAGATGGCACAGAGTTACCCAAGGACTTTGACTTTGCTAAGAAACCCTTAGACGCACTTAACGATAAACGTGGCGTAAAGCTCTGTGAAAAGAGGATGGGTATTACTGAAGACCTAAAACCTTGTACGTTTGGCGCAAGAGACGTGTGGTTCCGTGGTATAGCTGACCTCCTTATCATTGACGTGTTAGGAGAAGTGGCATGGGTGATAGACTATAAAACTTCTAAATCATCCAAGTACGCAGACAAAGGACAGCTAGAGCTTATGGCCTTGGCTGTATTTGCGCATTACCCAGAGGTAAAAACAGTACGTGCAGGTTTAATTTTTGTGCTAGTAAAAGACTTAGTGAAGCAAACTTACACAGAACATGATAGAGGTACGCTGTGGGAAAAGTGGATAGGTAAGTTTAACAACATGAAGTCTGCGGCTGACGCTGATACATGGAACGCTAAACCTAACGGCTTATGTAGACGCCACTGCCCTGTTATAGAGTGTACGCACAATGGAGCGAATAGCTAATGAAGAAACCTCGTAAGAAACAAGTAAACGCCCCTGTGGGCAGTACCACCTTTGAACGCCGCATGGAACGTCAACGCGCTAGACGCAAGGTAGACAAAGAAGGTACAGATCGTAATGGCAACGGCAAAGCTGACAAACGTGAAGGCAAAGACGTTAGCCACAAGAAAGCCTTAGTCAAAGGCGGTAAGAATAAAGATGGGTTGCGCATAGAGAGTTCAAGCAAGAACCGAGCGCGTAACTATAAAAAGAAGAAGTAGTATTGTAGGGGCGGCATAGAGGAACCAGTACCAAGAAGTTAAAATTTGTTTCATTCGGAGAAAAGAAACTACCGCCCCTAATTATTTATAAAACAAACTGCCACTTCTGACAAGCATAAATAGGAGAACATATGAAAATTGTGGATGGTAAAGCGTTGCTGTTAAAGCTGCGCAACCCAAATCGTGTCACCTCAGTAATACCTAATAGCAAACAAGTGGACACTAATGAAGTGCTTGTTAAGTGGGATATTGATGCAGCACACAAACTACGCAACTTGGGTGTTCAAGCGCCTTCGCCCATAGAGACTAGGTATAAGTGGTCAGGTGCATACAAACCATTCGACCACCAAAAGAAAACCTCTGCCTTCTTTACCATGAACAAGAAAGCGTTTTGTTTTAACGAACAAGGCACGGGCAAAACTGCCTCTGCTATATGGTCAGCAGACTATCTACTAAACCAAAAACAAATAAACAGAGTGCTTGTGATCTGCCCATTGTCTATTATGGATAGCGCATGGCGCGAAGACCTAGCAACATTTGCACCACATCGCAGCGTGGACATAGCCTATGGCTCTGCAAAGAAACGTAGCAAGATAATTAACCAAGGTGCTGAGTTTGTCGTAATAAATTATGACGGTGTGGACATTGTACTGGACGATGTAAAGAACGGTGGGTTTGACCTAGTAATTGTTGACGAAGCCACGCATTATAAGAACGCACAAACCAAACGTTGGAAAACTCTTAGAAAACTCATAGGTCCAGATACTTGGCTGTGGATGATGACAGGTACACCTGCCGCGCAATCACCACTGGATGCTTACGGCCTAGCCAAACTTATAAACCCAAACGCAGTGCCGAGGTTCTACAGTTCGTTTCGTGATATGGTTATGCGGCAGCTTACACAATTTAGGTGGGTTCCCAAAGAAGATGCGTCCGAGGTTGTGTTTAATTCATTACAACCAGCTATACGGTTTACCAAAGAAGAGTGCCTTGACCTACCAGAAATGACTTACGTCAAACGTAAGGTGGAGCTAACTGCACAACAGACTAAATACTACGAGATACTGCGCAAACAGTTGGTAATGAAAGTAGGCGATGATGAAGTATCGGCAGTGAACGCAGCGGTTACCATGAGCAAGCTACTACAAATATCAGCAGGTGCAGTCTATACTGACGATGGAGATGCCCTACAGTTTGACATAAAGAACCGCTACAAAGTTCTTAAAGAAGTCATAGACGAGAGCAGCCAGAAGGTTCTAGTGTTTGTACCATTTAAGCACACAATAGATGTACTAGTCTCCAAGCTACGGTCTGACAACTTAACAGTAGAAGTGATTCGCGGAGATGTGCCAGCACACGCCCGTACCGACATATTCAAACGCTTCCAAACTATGGCTGACCCCAAGATATTGGTGGTACAGCCCCAAGCAGCAGCACATGGTGTGACTTTAACTGCAGCAAACACTGTGGTATGGTGGGGTCCGACTTCTTCACTGGAGACGTATGCGCAGGCAAATGCTAGGGTTCATAGATCAGGACAAAAGCATCCATGCACAGTTGTACAGCTACAAGGATCGGGCGTAGAGAAGCGCGTGTACTCACTTCTTGATAAAAGAATAGACGTACACACAAAAATGATAGACTTATACAAAGAACTACTTGACTAAGGTAGCATACGTAACTAAATAATACTTTGTGCTACGAGAGGAGAAAAAAATGGGCGACTATTCAGACGCACCAGCAGATAAAATGACTAAGGCGTACATTAAGATACGTCAGAAACGTTCGGAACTGTCTGCAGAGTACAAGAAGAAAGATGACGAGTTGGCTCAACAGCTTGACATACTAAAACGTGCGCTTCTCAGCTATTGTGATCGTAACAAGGTTGAGAGCGTGAGAACCGACGAAGGGCTTTTCTTCCGTTCAAACAAGACAAAGTACTGGGCTAGTGATTGGGAAGCTATGCATAAGTTTGTCATAGAACATCAAGTCCCAGAGCTTATGGATAAACGTCTTAACCAGACAAACATAAAGCAGTTTTTAGAAGAGAACCCTGAGTTAAAACCCGAAGGCTTAAAGATTGACACAGAATATGTCATATCAGTAAGGAAAAAGTAATGGCTTCTCTATCACCTTTTGTTGCTATCGAAGACTTGGCTAACCATTTAGCTGTGTCTGTATCCACCATACGAGGCTGGGTACGCCAAGACCACATACCTAGTAACACTTATTTTAAGATCAACAACGTGTACCGTTTTGACAAACAGGCTGTGTCTGATGCGTTGTTGAAGAAGGCCAGCCCCCCACCTGTGCGGTATACATCGCACGATAACAGTCAGTACGAGATGGACCTCCGTCTCCAAGATGACGATCAATAGGAGAATAATATGGCAGAACCATATATAATAAATAGCGTGGAAGCACTATGGCCCAAGCTGGACCGCACCTATGCTTTCGATCAAAAGGCAAATCAAAGTATGCCCTGCGATCCAATGGCTCCAAACGCCGAGTACTCTATAGAGTTGAAGATGGATAACGAGACAGCCAAAGGTCTGTATATCGCCATGGTTAATTCTTACAAGGCCAACAAAAAAGATGGCTGGCCTGATGCCCCTTCTAATCCCATGGTCAAACACGACGATGGTACGCGCACAGTTAAATGCACGTTGAAGGGTCAGTACAGTGGCGAGAAAACACGTAAGCCGTTACAGGTAGATGGTATGGGTAATCCTTTACCCGATGACTTTCAGCTAACCACAGGCAGCACCATAAACATAGCTGTAACTTTTTACCCATACAAATACATGCAAGATGCTCCTAGTGTGTCTTTGCGTATACGCCAGATACAAGTAGTTAAACTTGAAGAGCGCAAAGTACGAAGCCTATTTGGTAAGGTTGAAGATGGCTACGTCCACAATAGCGAGAGCGTGTTTCAAAACAACGTTGTCGATATGCCTCAGAAAAAAGAACCTGACGTGGACATGAGTGGTTTTGATGAGGGTAGCACCCCTGCAGCAGAACCAGAACCAGTAAAGGTTCCCGCTAAAAAAGCGGCTGTATCTAACGGTGGTAGTGCCGATTTGGATAACATATTATCTGATTGGGATGATTAAAACATACTGCGCGGTCCAACAGGGCCGCGTTTTTCTCTAGCATTGGATGGACATTGTGGAAGCCAGAACTTTTTTGGGTTCGGTGCTAGGGGATGAGGGGAACTATTGCCTGTGGTGCTATAATAGCAAAGACAAATATGACATAACACAAGAGTTTTATTCTTCTATAGAAGAGTTATTAGTTAGGTCAACAGAACTCGACAGCAATAAACATAATGTTTTCTTCGCCCTTGGCACATTTAAAGAACCAACTAACCGTAAACAAATAAACGTACAGCAGCTTAAATCATTTTTTATGGATTTAGATTGCGGTCCAAGCAAGGACTTTCCTACGCAAGCAGATGCCGTCGAAACACTGCGTAGGTTCTGTAAGACTAACAAGTTACCCAGACCAACCATGGTAAACTCCGGTAACGGAATACATGTGTACTGGCCTTTGGTTAAGCCCGTTGATGAGGCTACGTGGTGGCCTGTGGCTGAACGCCTTAAACAGTTATGTGCAGCGCAGAACTTCCCTGCCGATCCTTCTTGTACTTCTGACTCCGCTAGAATTTTGCGGATACCAAACACCCATAACCACAAGACTGACGAACCTAAACCTGTTAACCTGTTACACGGCTTCTTGGCTGAACCTATAGAGTTTGATGAGTTTGAAAAGTGCTTGGGTGGGGGAGTGATACC
>Ga0209337_1001808_pt1 | contig 15893 bp, 18 predicted proteins | sample LinPmetageLP53_FD_184044 | JGI IMG/M metagenome (GOLD analysis project Ga0209337, IMG submission 184044) | Marine viral communities from the Pacific Ocean - LP-53 (SPAdes) (version 2) | ecosystem: Environmental > Aquatic > Marine > Oceanic | place: Pacific Ocean | collected 2010-02-08
TATCAAAAGCGCCAGGTTTATTTTTTTGTATTTCTTCTAATTTTTTTCTTTGATTATCACTTAAAATGTCAAATCTCTTACTTATTTCAGCATCTTTTTCTGCTTGTGTACTACCTTTTGGTGGTATTGGTTCTACATACGTATTGACATCAATTACTTGGAAACCATAAGTACCATCATCTTTTTTATTAAATATCTTAGCTTGACCAGTGTTTACATCGTAATAAGCTTTACCAACTTTTTTATTATCTTTCTTTTTAATCATAGTGGATTCTTGAGGATCATTAGGACCATTTAAGAATCCATCAAATTGAGATCCAAATTTTTCTATAAATACAGTTTTTAATTTACTATTTTCAAACTTAGCTCTGTTGCTAGCTTGTAAAGTATCACCTTCATAAACTTCTATAAAATCTTTTTCTGTGTATTTCTTAGCCTCTTCTTGTTGTTGGTCATAAAGATCTTTTTGAAATTTTTGTTGTTTATCCATTTTATCCATTTCGAAGTCTTCTTTTCTCTTAATTTGTTCTAGTTCAAAAGCTCTACCTTCAGAAATTAATTTTTCTTCATACTCTCTTTGAGCTTCTTTATCTAATTTTTCATAAGCTCTAGCCCTGTCGGCCACTTGAAGTTGAAAATCTCTTTTGTCTTCTTCTGTCAAAGCATTGTAAGCTCTTTCATCATTTAAATATTTAACTTGGTTTTCTTGATCCATATCTTGTAGATTTAATTTAAATCTTTTATCTTCAGATTTTTCCTCTGCTCCTATAGCAAGTTTAGTTGCAGCCATTCTAAGATCTCTATTGTATTTAGCTTTTGCGTCAGCACCTTTTATTAATTGTTGAGTAGCTGGTTTTAATCTATTAACTGCATCTGAAAAACTTGTAGCTCCTGCAACGTTTGGTCCAGCGGTTAATAAGAAACTTGTTAGAGGATCCATTCCTCCATATTCTCCAGCCCCTGCTTTAAGTTCTTCTATGTATTCAGCTTGAGTTTTTGGTGTTCCAACTAATTCATCTATGTTTATATTTTCATATTCCATAGGTTTAAATGCTCTAGGTGTTGTATTTAATCTAGGAAACTGATCTGTTTCACCTACGAAAGGATCTTCAGCATGCATAGATCTATCTACAATACCAGTCATGATACCGTCACCGACGTTACCACCTTTTCTAAACATTGGTCTTCTAAAAGTTCTCATTAGCTTACCGGGTTCTGTCCGTATGGTTGATTGAATGCTCTGTAAATTCCAGCTAAAGTTCCACCAGCTCCTATTGCAGTCATAAGAGGATTTGGACCAGGTTGACTAATCTGTGTAGTTTGACCTGGGTATCCAGCTATCAAACCTGTTACACCTGAACCATAAGCTTGGGCAGCTGTTAATGGTTGTCCTAATTGTTGTTGAGCCAACTGTTGTTGTGCACTTAGTTGAGCTTGTTTGAATGCTTGGTTCTGTCCACCTAAAGTAGAAAGCGCTCCAATGTCTTGACCCATGAATCCTTGTTGAGCTGAACCTAGACCTAATTGATTTTGATAATTTTGTTGAGCCAATTGATTAGCTTGACCAAAACCTTGTTGTAATAATTGTGCTTGAATACCTGCTCTATTTCTATCAGAATTAGATTGATACTCTGCTCTTTGTACACCTTCTCTACCACCACCAAAAGCTCCTGCTGCTATAGCTGATGCTGCAGTTCCTTGCGCACCTTTTTGAGCTTGAACATCATATTCTGCAAGTGTTGTATCAATAACATCTTGTTGATATGGAGACATAAATTGTTTGTATGCTCCAGGTCCTGTTGAAGCTTGTGCAGCTTGTAAGAAAGGTTTGTAAGCACCAATGCCTTGAGTAGCTAATTGTTGTGCTTGTAATTGTAAAGGATCTTGACCAGCTACAAATTGTGGACCAAATATTTTAGAAAGATCTGCAGAACCGTATTGACCAACGGCTTTGCTTAACATCTCTAAAAATGTTTTACCCCCGGCTTCTACAAATTCTGGTGGTAATATTCTTTGTTCTGAAACTGCCATTATGCTACTCTCTTTTCTGCTGTTTTCATTTGATCATACAACCTTTGAGCACCTTTTTCAATGCTTCCTCCGCCTATTCCTCTAACAGCATCTGCTGTCATTACAAATTCGTTTTTACTTAACATAGCAGGTACATCATCTGCTTTTTCTTTTATACCAATTGGTACAAATCCACCAGTTTCTCTATAGTCTCTCTCTATAGTACCAGCTTTATTTGATCTCATGATACCTGTAGGCATAGCGCCACCCATTAGACCAACTCTACCACCTGTTGCATACATTTCACCATCTAAATAATCATTAAAAGACATGGTGTAACCATACTTTGCTTTTATCTTTTTAAATTCGTTGTACATATCTAAAGCCTCATCTGGAGATATTCCTTTTTCTACAGCTTTCGCAACATCTCCGCCTTTAGTAAATCCTATTCTACCACCCTCTGCTCTGTATTCAACTACAGTAGACTCAGCTAATTCTTCTATCTCGTCATCACTTTTGTCAGGATATAAATTAGCAAAATATTTTTTTGAATACATTTTTACTTTTTCTGGATCTTGTTTAGTTAGTTCTATTTCCGGTGGACTTAAACCTGAAGCAGCTAGTATACCTCCTATAGTCAATGCAGTTTTACCTCCAACACCTATACCACCAACACCTCTTTTTAAAGCATTAAGAATACCAGGACTTTTTCCACCGAATGCGCCAGGCGATAGTCCCAAAGTTGAACCACCCATAAGATTAGAAAACAAACCTTTATACCCACCTAGACCAGCTGATGATTGTCCTAAAGCCATAGGTGCAAAGTAAAGCATAGCAGCTTTACCTATAGGACTCTTGGCAACTTTTTTAATACCTTTGAAGGCACCTGATACAGCGTTCTTAATACCTTTAACTAAACTTCCTAGTCCGTATAATTGTCTGGGTTCTTGCATTCGTGATATTGTCATAATTTAAATATATTTATACTGTTGAGCAGGCGTAGACGTCCTGAAAATACTATACTTTATTTGATTTTTGTATCTTCGTCAAGAGGTTTGGCATGTTTTGCAGGCCTATGACCTTGATATAAATCATCATAAAATCGACCACAATACTGAAACTCTCCAACATGTGTTATTACATCCATAACATAGATATGAACCTTACCACCCATGTCTCCCCATCTTTGACAGAAGCCAAAGTCTTCTCCAAAATAACGTTTTGTTTTAGGGTCATGAATAGTGTCAAAAAGATTATACATATTATCTTTTCTCTCTTCTTTACCATTAATATAAGTAGGTTGAAATACTTCTAGCTCAGGGTAATATTTAATCATACTTTCTAATACTTTTCTTTTGATTAACATACATCCTGTTGGAGCATGTGTTACTTCTATAATACCTTTGTCAGCTATTATGTTAGCATTGTCTTTTACTTTAATTGGGTAGGTATAACCAGCTCTAGCCAAATCGTCAGCTGAAGTAATAGCATCTTCTTTAGTATTTATCCTTCTCCAAATTTTATCCCAATCTATCATCTTCATAGGATAAGGACATGCAATAACATCTTGATCTGCATCTAACATTTTTTCAATGGTAGAGAATTGAAAGTCAATGTCTGAATCTATAAATAATAAATGAGTGTAGTTATCTCTATGATTTAGCATTTCAGATACACATAGATTTCTACCTTGTGTAACCAATGATGATTTTAATAATGTAAAACTAACTTGTATTTTTTTCTGTATACACTCTTGTTGAAATTTTAAAACTGATTGAGTGTAATGCATAGATGTATCACTATGACAAGGTGTACATACCATTATCTTATGCGGAGAAACATTGCCTACATGTATTTCTGTTACTTCTTCTTCTGGTTTATTAAACCAAATAGGTTTATTAGGACTTTGCACCAATAGCTCCTTTTAAAAATCTTTCCCATGCAGCTGCTTGTTTATTCCAACTGTAATAAACATGAGCATAATGAGATTGCGATTCCATATGATTATGTATATGTGGATTATGTAAAGTTTTTGCTGCAGCTTCTATTCCATAACCAAATTTTTCTGCTAGCCTTCTGTGATTATCGTCATAAACAATATACATCGGAAACTCCGCACCTGTTTCAAACAAAGCACCTAAGTTTGTTGTGATACAATACAAACCACCAGCCATAGCTTCTAACAAAGATATACAAGATGTCTCTTCAAAAATACTAGGGTAGACATACATATTATATTTATGCATGTTTGATTTAATGTAGTCATTAGATTTATAACCTATGTAATTTACGTTAGGTAAAGCTTCAGCTTGTTTATATAATTCTGTATAGTTATGATCATTCTCTTCGTAAAATCTTTTTCCATATACTTCTGTAGAAGAATAAACATCTAAACTAATCAAAGGATTTTTTACCAACTGCATTGCACCTAGTAATACAGATAGACCTCTCCAAGGTGTGTTCTGATGAATAATTTTTATAGGTTGACCTTCTTTATAAGGTGCAGCTTTTGGTATTGTGTCTATACCATTTTTAATAACTACACATTTTTCTGTAGGAATATCAAACATCATTCTAAATTTTTCAAAGTTCCAATGTGAATTAAATACATACCAATCATATTTATGATGGTTGCTTTTGTTCTTGAACCATGGTGCAAGATTCGGTTGATCATATGAATTTTTTTGCCAGAGTATGTTTACTTTGGTAGGATGTAATGGAATTTTTTCAGGTACAGATGTTGTAATCTGAACTTGATCTAATAATTCTTTGTCAACGTATTTTTCTAAATAGTTAAATTGTAACTCTGTTCCACCTTTAGGTAGTTGGTTTCTTATTATCATTCATTGCTTTCTGTAAGAGGTTTAATCCTTTCGGTGACACTGTTACTGTAAGATCCTGTGCAATATGCTCTGCAGCGGTATCAGTATTAGGGTCGGCTATATCAGCTTCTTTCTCTGATTCATCTTTATATACCTTCTGAGTTCTAGTATTTCTTAGAACTACTGTTGTAGTACAATCAATTTTTAATATATTATCCATTCTGTTGTGACCTATCTATTAAAGCATAACCAACTACTACTTCAAGTTTATTAGCGGTTTCTGCTTGAACTTTTATAGCATCTCCTGCTTCTAAATTCAACCCCTGTTCGGTGGCATTTACTGTGCTTGTAGCAGGTATATCTTTTCTAAAAAATTCTATATCTGTAGTAGCAGAAGAATCTCTTAAATCACAATTAGCTAACACAGCTCCTGTACTATTATTGGATATGTATACAGATTTTATAATAGCGATAGCTGAAGTAGTTATAGTTAAAACAGTTGTCATAGCTGTACCAGTTAATATCTTACTGGCGTTTTTATATTGTATTGTCATGATAGAAAATAATTATATGTATCTTGTTCTTCTTTCAAGTCATTTTGAAAAGTAAAATTTAATTCATTTTTAATAGTATCTAATGATTGAAGAATTTGTCTTAAATTTTCAACCTCGTATTGTTCTCTTGGTTCAGGTATGTATGCAGTTATCTTAGCCATTAGAAAAAACCTGCTGTGTCATCAGTTTTAAAACTACCTCTATCTTTGCCGGCTATATCTGCATCACCTCTTCTACTACCACGATCGCCACCATCTCTAGGTCTATCGGCACCAATTGCTGCTTTTTTCTCCATTCTTTTTGCTTTAAAGTAATCGCTTAAAGTTGGAGATAAAGCAAATGTTGAACCTCTTAAATTTCTAAGACTATCTAAACCACCTGAATTCATATTATCAAATCCTTTTTTTAAACCTAATCCAGCACCAAAACCAAAAGGATTAGACATAAAACCTAATGCCGTTAGTACACCTTTAATGCCAGTAATACCTGCATTATTGGTTGTATCAATAAGATTATTACCTTCTCTGTCATTATCGCCTCCATCAAGTTTTTGCTGTTGCTGTTGTAAAAGAAATAATTGTTCTGGAGTAAGAACTTGATCTGTTGGATCAGGATCAGGATCAGGGTCAGGGTCATTAACAACTGGAGCAGGGAAGATACCACCAATGTCAGGCATCTCTGAATTTAAATATCTTAAAATGTCTTCGTATGTTACCATTATCTTCTTCCGTCAGGTTTTGCATCAAGTCTTAATGTACCATAACGCCATGTTTCACCCACAGCATCATTCTCTATTTTTAATGCTACTAATCTTGCTCTCGCTCTTGTATCTACCTTATCAGTAGATGAAGTAACTGTAAAGGGTCCAAGAGAAGAACCAGCTGCTGTGTTGTTAGGATAATCATTTAGTAACAAAGTAATTTTTGAGTTACCTTCTAATAATTGAAAGTCAGGTATAAATCTTTTAACTGACATAATAAACTCACCATCTCCTCTAAAGTCTGCAACACCTGTCTGCATTCCTAGACCACTAGATCTGTTAGCTATGTCATAATCCCCTGATTGAATAAAAGCATCGATAGAAGTAGTACCAGAACTATTAACCTGATCGACCCCTATTTCTTGAGCATAGTAAGTTGATGCTCCATAAGTTGCTGTAATTCCTTGTATTGGAAAATTAGGAACAACAGATTTGTTATATTCTGTTGCATAAGGTAAATCAAAAACCCCTTGGTCTACATAACTACTTCTTGCAAGAGAACTTGTAGTCCACACATTCTCAGCGTAATTATAAGTTACACATCTATCTATTTGAGAAGAACCAGCTTTAGGATAGAACCAATTAATTTCATTATATAAAGTATTATGTTCTGAATAAACAATAGGACCTGAAGAATAATTAATTCCAAGATGATCTCCATTTGTTGTAAATACAAAATCTTCAACAAGACATGGTATAGCTTTTACAGTACCATCAAATTTAAAAAATCCTCCTTCACCTGACATCCAGTATACTTCACCATTAGAATAACTTAATGCATTCTGTCCAATACATCCGCAGTTAGTTCCAACTTGTCTTATAGAAAAAGTAAATGGTGGTCCTACATATTGAATAACATAAGCTGCAAGATCTGTTAAAACTAAAGTGTAGTCTTTACCTGAGACAGCTCCCATAATTTCATTGCCTTTATCTAACAAGAAAGTACCTGCAGTATTGGTTGCTGTAGGTTGATATGAATTAAAGTTTTCTTGATCACTAAATCTTATAAACATTGGGTTTTGAGTTGTAGAACTACCAACAGTTGTTTCAGTTCCAAAATGAAACACATGTCTATCTCTATCTGACACTTGTGTAAGTCTAGATTTAGTTGGAGCACTAGCCATAACAACTGCTCTTTGTGCTCTTGGTGAAACTGCTCCAGCATTCCAAGTAAATGTTTTACCATTATGAATGGTTGCAATTAATATTTGACCAAAGTTATCAAGGCTCCAGAGGCCTGCATCCAGAGTCACATTACTAGTCGCACTAGCAGTTCCCCATGTACTTGATCCCCATGTAGATGTTCCCCAACCTAAACCAGCTGTTTGAAAAGTTGGACCAACAATCTCATAAGGATTAACTGTAGCTGATCCCGTGGCAGTACTAGCCCCTGCTGAGTTAGTAGGCATTGTAATTTGAAAAGTGTTATTTGTTTTGTTTAATACTTCAAAAGTATTATCTTGAAAATCTGCTATTGCATAACCTGAACTTGTTGGAACAGTCACTGCAGTAAATGTTATATATCTACCATCTAATAATCCATGAGAAGTTTTATTAACTGTTACTGTAGGAGATCCAGACGTAACAGTAAAAGTACAGCCTGTAATTACATCATCATCCAAAGGACTAATGTCATAAAACTCTTCATTGTAATATAAAAATAAACCTTGAGAGGTTCCGATAGCTACATATTTTTCTCCGGCTAGAGAAGTAAAATCATGTTGTGCCCTTGCTGCTCCAGGTAAAGTATTATTACTTGTAGTTAATTGTGACCAGCCACCTATTTTTTCTGGCAATCCATATCTAAATCTAACAAAATCTCCATCAACCCACTGTGATTCAGCACCTGAGTCTGTGACTTGTTTATCAAATCCTGGTTTAAAATTAAGTTTTTGTAGCATAGCTCCTCATTATATAAGCTTTTTAGCTTTTTGATAGTACTATATTCCAGTCTAATTTATCAAGTAAATCTTGAAATAATATATCTCTAATGTTGTATTCTTCTATATATTTTTTTATCTCTAATGTATCAAAAATAACCCAATGAGTACTTGTTTCAAATACCATTTTATCTGCAGTGGACTTTGTATTACCTGTTTTTTCTAATTTTTGCTTTTGTACTTTAGACATCCCTCTAACATCAAATTTAAATATTTGATTAGATTTATCTTTTAATCTGCCTTTTACATGCCACGATCTTGGAGTCTTTGGATATGTAATATCCTCCAAACATTCATTAACAAATCTTTTTAGAATTGACATAATATTATAAAGGAGACAGGAGGTATGTGGTGGTGTCCTGTCTCCATCATAATATACTATCCTTTAAACCAAGAAGGAAGTCCCAAATGAATACGTTTATCAAATAAGTTATCTTTAGCGCCAGGTGTTTTACTATTATTATAGTGTAAAAATACTTGAACACATTCTTTACCTTTAAATTTTTCTCTCCAATGCTCTAGCTCGCAGCCAGAGTAAACTAACATATCCCCTTGCTTTAAATCTATTTTAGTTCCTTTCATGCCTTTTTTACCAGAGGGCTCTAAATAAATTGGCCAATTATCTCCACCTAAATTCATAGTAGTAGATATCTCACAACTAAATCTATCTTTGTGTCTTTTAAGTTCATCACCTTTTTTATATATTCTTGCGTAAGTATATGCAGGGTATAACTTTAATCCTGTAACTTTTTCCATTTTAGGCTGGCATTTTAACATTAAAGTTTCCATAGCAATATTTGCATACTGACTATATGTTTCTGGTATCTGTTGATTCTGATTTTCATAATGACCTATAATAGTTTCGTAAGGTGATATGTATCTTTGTGTTCTACAAGTATCATAAACTTGTTTTTGCATATTAAAATAATTTGCAATAAATGTAGCTAGTTCTTTTGATATTGCTTTACGAATAACTGTATATTTTTTCTTTTTAAACATATTATTTAAATGGATATCCTAGGTTCCACATTACCAATGAATATCTTTTTCCTTTCGTTACAGGTTTAACTCTATGCCACACAAATGATGGAAATACAACAATAGAACCTTTAGGTAATATTTCAGTGCATTTATGTATATTAGATTTTTTATCTGGATCATTATTTCTAAAATCAAATTCTAATTCTCCTCCCTTATATTCGGAGCCATCTGTCAATTGACAAGTCATAGATAATTTTCTAATCTTACCGTTATCAGGATCTCCTTCTTTTTTTTGGTAAGGTCTATCCCAACTATCACAATGCCAATCATAATATTGATTTAATTTATATTTTGTAAATTGTATAGATTCTGTTCTATTCCATTCAAAATTCCAGCCAGCCATACTATTTGCTGCATAAATATAAGGGTGTAATTCTCTATAAATCCAAGTGTCATTTAACCAAACTAAATCAGAATTTCTTTTTTTCTTTATATCTTTAAGTTGATCTTTAGTTAATTTATTCTCATCATATCCACCTGTTATGCCCATAGTTTCTGAATGTGATAATCCATATTTAATTATGTCATCACAAAGTTTAGGTGGTATAACAGATTTAAAATACCAATAATAATTATATAAATTCATGAGTAATTAAAGTTGATAACAACTCTTGTTTTTTTATCTGTGCAAGAAGATCCTGTGTGTTGTAGTGAGGAATCAAATTCTACGTAAGTGTTTTCTTTGCTTTTTATTATCTTATTATTTTTAAACTTGGTGTATCCATTACAGGTGTTTATATAAAATATACCTGTTGTTCCTTTTGGTTGATCAACATGCATACCATGTTCTCTATTTTTTATATCTTTAGTTAGTAAATTTGCTTTAATTTTATTAAAGTTATTAAATTTTATTTTGTTTAAAAGAGGCTGCATTAAATTAAAATAATATTCTTCACAATTCTTTTTTCCATTTTTAAGAAAGATAAATGTAAACTGAAAATGTTTATCTGTATTATCCACTACACCATCATTAAAATACCAAGGCATATAACCTCCCATCATAAAAGTTTGTAGTTTTGTAAATTCTTTCTTTGGTAAAAAATTTTTATAAACTTTCATAAGTTATTGTTTGCACAAAATTTAATGAATCATTTGAGTTGTTAGCTATGTAGTATCTATTAGTTGATGGAAACATGATGAACATATTGTTAATTAATTCTATATCCCAACTTTCTGCTTTTCGTCTATTGTCTTCATAAAAAATTTTTACTAAACAATCTTTTACTTTTACCCCATATAACAATACAAAATCTGCAGAGTTATTAAGATTCATTAAATCTACTTCTAATAAAGGTGGAGTACTAGTTGAAGCTTTATAAAAATTTCCCCAGGATAATTTTTGTCTTAACTTCAGATTATACTTAAGATTCATATTTTCTTGTATGTAAGTATTTAACTTATCCCAACTTCTTGAAAATTTAAAATCTGTATTATCAACAGATGATTCTAAAATATTTGCTCTTAATTCATTTCTATCAATTTCAAAACCTTTAGGCATTGAAACATCACCAACATATAATGCTTGTTCGCTTAATACTTTCTTTTCCATACCACCACTATTTTTAATTATTCTTTTATATCTGTCAAGTCCCAAGTCTGTCCATCTTCATTCCAAACATAACCCCATATATGAGTGTTAGCTTCATTTTGTGAAGTTTGTTCAGATGTTAAATCTGGTGCATCACCAATTGGTGATTTCCATGAAGCAGAGTCAATATGTTTTACCCAAGATGAATATGGTTGTGAAGGCCAAAAAATTTGATTAACATCATCCCATTCAGAACCCACCCCTGCATAATTTCCTCTAAAAGGAGTGCCTCCTAATCTGTGTTGATTAGCTTGTGTATTGTAAGAAGTTTGAATCCACATGTTTGCAGGCCAATTACTATGTGTTTCTAAATATGCTTGCCCTGTAGCTTCGTCCGTAGCATTTTCATTGTCTACTACATTAACTGATAAGACTTCTTTATTTTCATTTATTTTTGCAAAATGTGCCATAATTTTTACCTATTGAAATTTATATTTTATAACTACAACCCCTGATCCTCCGGCTCCTCTACCACTACCAAAGTTATCTCCGTAGCCTCCATTACCTGTATTCGCTCCACCAATTACTCCACCACCTTGTCCATTACCACCTCGTGAATAAACTCCAGAGTTAGGAATTACAGGTGCAGGTCCTACTGTAGGAGATACATCTTTCCCTGCTCCACCGCCACCGCCTGGGCCGCTTGATCCTGCAGCATTTCCACCACCACCACCAGATCCATTATTACCTGGGCCTCCGCCATTACCAAAATTTGTTGCTCCTGGACTAGACTGTCCGGGTTGAGTTGCATTTGTACTACCAGGTTGACCACCTCCGCCACCGCCGCCGCATCCGCCGGCTTCAGCACCACCGCCACCACCACCGCCACCACCTTGGCCTCCGCCTAAACCTGTATAGCCTAGACCTGTTGAATTAGATCCTGAAGTTCCAGGTGTACTATCATTATTTGGACCATTTCCACCACCACCGATTACGATTGGATAACTTCCGGGACTTGCTGATACGACATAGCCATCACTATCAAGAACGATACCACCGCCTCCTCCACCACCGCCATAAAAAGATCCAGCACCGCCAGCGCCTGCTACAATTGCAGCGTCAACTGAATTAGATCCTGCAGCATTACCGCCGTTAGAAACAGAAAAAGTTCCATTACCTGTAAACACATGAATTTTGAAATCACCAGAAGTTGTTACTGCTCCACCACTTGCAGCTACAAATGATGCATTAGTAGCACCTCTAAAATCACCCATTGTAATTGTCCCTGAACTTGGAATAGGTCCGTTTGGAGCGGGTACTCCTGAAGGAACTAAAGGACCACCTGAATAATATTCTGATAAAGATATTGGATTTGATCCACCAAATTCTGTTTGAATTCCTGATAATTTAGTATTAGTGCTAGGTACAGACATTAACTTTTCTCCTTACTTAAATTTTCTACTTTGTCATTTAAAGTTTTAACTGCTTCAATTAATAGACAAGTTAATCTATCATATTTTACAGCTTTTACACCATCAGATCTTTGAGCAACAGCTTCTGGTAAAACTTTTTCTACCTCTTGAGCTATAACTCCTACGTCTTTTTTTCTAACAAAATAACCATCTTCACCACCTCTACTGTCTATATAATCTTTTTTCCAATCAAATAAAACTCCATTTAATTTTTTTAAAGATTCTAATGGATTAGGTATATTAACAATATTTTCTTTAAGTGCAACATCTGAAGAATAAAAAGCAGTCACATCATTAGTGGCTCTAATCTCCCCTGTTGTACCTGAAGCAGCAGCTCCGACTCCAAGAGAATCTAATTGAGTGTCTTCAAATTCTACGTTGTCTCCTGTACCTAATCCTATGGATGATCTAGCTGTAGCACCAGATTCAGCAACAAGATTAGTTCCATCTCCTACAATAAAGTTTCCGTTTGTATTAGCTACGTTTGCTATATCTAATAAATTCTGTGTATTATTTATTACTTCAACAACATTTGTTCCGTCTGAATAAACAATAGCACGAGTTTTTTCAGTTGCGCCAAAAGTAAATCCTGATCCAGAAGTGGTTTTAACAGTTACTGTGTGAGCACCAGAAGTAGCGTTTTCAACTATGTATGTTTTTTCAATTGAATTAGGTATAATTACATTAACGTTTGCAGTTATAGTTCCTGTTAATTTTATAACTTGATTTTTACCATTAGATACAACACCATTAGAAAATGTTAAAGTTGCACCTGTTGTTGCATTTAATGCAATGCCAGCATATCCACCAATAGCTTGTTCTAATACAAGTAGATTACTATTTGTAAAAGCTCCCCACGTACCTGAGTTTTCACCGGTTGTTTGGACTGTTAATTTTAAACTAGCTGAGGTTGAGTTTGCCATAATTTAATTCCTTAATATTTAATTTTATTCTATTTTTACTTAAAATCAAGCCACTTCTTTCCAACCTGGAGGATCCAAAGGTGCATTACCTGTAGGCACTGGATTCCATATAATTGGTCCTACAACACTTCCTTGAGCCATTGTCATTTGAATTCCTGTTAATATAGCTAATGAATCTGTCGCTGTTGCAGTTCCTTCCTGCATAGTTAATAAATTACCTGTTAAATCTACAGGTGTATTCAAAGCTATTCCTACACTTCCTAAAGAAGCACTCATTGCAATTCCAGTAGGAGTAGTTAAAGCATCTCCAGTAGTAATTGCAGTGCCTTCATTCATTGTCATTGCAATACCAGTAGGAACAATTTGAGAGTTTGGTGTAGCAGTGACACTTCCTAAAGAAGCACTCATTGCAATACCAGTTACATCCTCTGTTACAACATCAGTAAATGCTAGAGCAGTGCCTAGAGCAGTTGTCATTGCAATTCCAGTAACATCAGCTTCAGTTTTTCCAACACCTAAAGCAGTTCCTAATGATGCAGTTAAAGGTAAACCAGTTGCAGTAACGTTAGCATCAGCAACAGTGATTGCGGTACCTAAGCTGGCAGTCATAGCAATACCTGTTACGGCTGCATTAGATACAATGCCAACAGTTACATTAGGAGGACTAAATGTGCTAGGACTTTGAGTAGCAAAAGGTGCTTCAGCAAAAGCAAATAAGGTATCTTGTATTTCAGTTGTGACATTAACAGTTAAATCAAAACCAGTAACAGGAGCATCAACTCCAATTGTACCAGCTATAGTAACAGTACCTGAATTTGCTGTAAGACCAAAACCAGTTGGTACAACGTTTGTAATGCCGGCTGACTCAGAGGCGAAAGCCGCTTCGGAAAATGTATTGTTAGCGAAAGCCATGAATTAGGCTCCTGATTTAAGTTCTTCTATCTCTTTTTTAAGTTCTTTTACAGATTCAATTAATAGAGCACACAGTCTTTCATATTTAACTGCTTTTGTTCCATCATCTCTTGTCTGAACAATTTCTGGTAATACTTCTTCAACTTCTTGTGCGATGACACCAACTTCTTTTTCTTTACCAAAATGTTTATGTTTTTCTTGAGCTTCAAAAGTCCAGTTGTAATAAACACCATTTAATTTAGAAACTTTATCTACAGCATTTTCTATATTAGAAATATTTTCTTTAAGAGTTTTGTCAGAACTTTGAAAAGCTGTTATATCACCTGTCGCTGTTATAGCTCCAGCTATCACCAAAGTAGATCCATCAAAAGTCATGTTAGCTTCGCCATTCATCGCATCAGCACCAGTAGCTGTAACAACTCTGTTGTTAGAACCATTAGTCATAAAGTCAGAAACATCAACTGAGATTGCATCTGCTGCAACATCAATACCTGTACCTGCTCCAATGTTTAAAGTAGCAGCTCCACTAGTTGCTCCACCTGTTAAACCAGACCCTGCTACAACTGAAGTAATGTCACCAGTGTTTGTAGTGTAACCAGCATCATTATTGAAACCAGAGTTGTTAATATTTCCTTTAGTTAATTTTTTTTGATTGTTAGAAGCATCAACTACACAGAAAAAATCTCCATCTCCATCTGAAGTAGAGGTTGCAAGTTCTGATAAGTCTACATCTACTTGGTCTGCTTGAACGTCAATTAAATTACCTGCTGCAACATTTAAAGTTACATCACCTGATGTTCCACCACCAGTTAAACCAGTCCCTGCGATTACATTAGTTATATCTCCAACTGTCGGAGTTTGAAAAGAAGGCACTGCTCCAGCTCCCGCTGAAGTTAAAACTTGTCCAGAATTTCCAGTAGCAACTGCTACAGGATTACCTGAAGTATCAAATGAAATAATATTACCATCTGTACCACCAGCCATTTTTGCTAATGTCACTGCATTATCTTGAATTTCTGCTGTAGCTACCCCTGAATCTTTAATCGTTATTGCACCAGAACTAGCTGCAAAGTTGTCTGAGCTAAACGAGGCGGCTCCTTTGGCAGAAGTAGAGGCATCTGCTAAATTAAGTGTAACATCTCCTGATGTTCCACCGCCTGTTAAATTTGTACCTGCAATTACATTAGTAATATCCCCAACTGTAGGTGTTTGAAAAGATGGTTGTGCTCCAGCCCCTGCACTTGTTAAAACTTGTCCTGAACTTCCTGTTGCAACTGCCACAGGATTACCTGAAGCATCATATGAAATAATATTTCCGTCTGTACCTGATGCCATTTTGGCTAGTGTGATTGCATTGTCTGCTATTTTGGCTTCTGTAACATTTACATCTACAATAGAAGCAGTTACTACAGCGTCTGCTGCAAGTTGGTCTGCACCTACTGCATCATCACCAATCTTAGCTTGAGTTACTGCATCGTTTTGAATTTCTGCTGTTGCTACTCCTAGATCTTTAATTGTTATTGCTCCTGAACTAGCAGCAAAGTTATCTGAACTAAATGATGCAGCACCTTTAGCAGACGTAGAAGCATCTGCTAGATTAACAGTCACAGCTCCTGATGTTCCACCACCCGATAAGTTTGTACCTGCAATTACGTTAGTAATGTCTCCAACTGGAACTGTTGCTACTTGTGCATCTACATAAGCTTTAATTGATTGTTGAGAAGAAAATTTTGTTGCAGAATTAGATGCCATATTATCTTCATCTAAAAATGCAGTACCACTTACTCCAGTATTTATAACTGGGCTTGTTAAAGTTTTATTTGTTAGTGTTTGTGAAATATCTACGGCAACCAAATCTTGTGTACCAGTATCACCACTATCAGGAAGTCTTAATGAGTTTCCCGCAGCTGCTGAGTGTGGTTGTGGTAGTA
>Ga0209337_1001809_pt1 | contig 15890 bp, 17 predicted proteins | sample LinPmetageLP53_FD_184044 | JGI IMG/M metagenome (GOLD analysis project Ga0209337, IMG submission 184044) | Marine viral communities from the Pacific Ocean - LP-53 (SPAdes) (version 2) | ecosystem: Environmental > Aquatic > Marine > Oceanic | place: Pacific Ocean | collected 2010-02-08
CAAGACGTAGTACAAGCTAAATACGCCGCGACAGGATTCATGCTTATAAAACGTGAATGTATAGAAAAAATAACCGCGGCTAGACCTGATATAAAATACACGAACGATATTGACGGCTATATGGATGCGGGAGATAATTTTTATGACATTTTTCGCTGTGAAGTAAACCCAGAAACAAAAAAATACGAAAGCGAAGATTATGGTTTTTGCAAGTTGTGGAAATCTTTAGGCGGAGAAATAAACGTCGTGACTGATATTAGCTTAGGCCACAGGGGGTTCAATACCTACATGGGAAATTTAAAACTACAATCAAATTATTATACACCAAATGAGTGATTCAAAAACAGGACAAATACTAGGGAAAGACATAGCAGGGGTAAATTGCATTTTGCCCCATAAGCATAAAACAGCTTGGGACCTTTACAATAAGGGCTGCGCTAATAACTGGATGCCAACAGAAATATCTATGGCTGAAGATATTAAGCAGTGGAAAAATGGAGAAATAACAGACGATGAAAAACTTTTGGTTAAACGTTCGCTTGGCTTTTTTGCTGGCAGCGAATCTCTTGTTGGTAATAACCTTTTACTTAGTGGGTTTCGTTATATTACTGACGCTGAGTGTCGCCAGTATATTTTGCGACAAGCGTTTGAGGAGAGCCTTCATAACCTTACTATTGTTTATGTGTGTGATTCTTTGGATCTTAAGATAGATGAAGTCTTCCAAGCTTATATAAATATACCATCCATTAAAGCTAAAGATGACTTCTTAATGGATATAACAAGTGACTTAAACAGGCCCGATTTTAACCCCCATACCCAAGAAGGTAAAAAAGAAATTTTAAGAAACTTTATTACGTACTGGATCGTATGCGAGGGAATATTTTTCTTTAGCGGTTTTGCCATGCTCTTAGCTCTGGGTCGCCAAAACAAAATGCAAGGAGTAGCTGACCAAATAAAATATACCCTTCGAGATGAAAGCTCTCATATACAGTTTGGGACTTATGCAGTTAACCAGATTATTGAACAAAATCCCAAACTTTGGTCTAAATCATTCCAAGAAGAAATTACCGAATGGATTAAGAAAGCCGTAGAGTTGGAAATAACTTACGCTAAAGATGTCCTACCTAGAGGCATTCTTGGGCTTAACGCGGAGATGTTTGTAGATTATATGCATTATATCGGCAATCGCCGCTTAGAAGGCATTGGCCTAGAATATCGATTTCCTAGCGATAAAAACCCTTTTCCGTGGCTCGGGGAAGTCGTTGACGTACAAGCTATGGGTAACTTTTTTGAACGTCGTGTAAGAGAATATCAACAATCGGGTTCCCTTGAAGACGACTTTTGATGTAACAGTTTGTGAACAACGATGTCACGATTTAAATTCGCCACCGAGTCTTTCATGCTGGGTCAAATTTCTTGCGAAATGATTGCCCTTTCCCAACACTTAAACCAAAATCACGGCCAAAAACTTAACGGCGAATTAGTGGACCTAGAAAAAATTATAGATAAAGTAGAAAGAGTAAAAAAATCAATTTTAAAAAAAGATGAATCCTTCTGAATTTGAGCGGACAAAACCCACTAAAACCTACAAGGCTATAATACAAACTAAGGAAAAGTATGAGACTTTACTTAAAGAAACTGTGATCATGGAAGAAACGGATGCGGTAAAGGTGGAAATGGCTAGCGAATTCATTAAAGACTTGAGAAAAATTTTTAAAAAATTTGTAAGTGGCCAATGATAAAATTGTAAAAACCATCCCCGCTTAATATAATAAAAATATGGCAAGTGGATATTTACGGCTCATGTTGGACTCTGCAAAACGTTGTTCTTCAGCGACTCAGGACGCGGCAGAGGATGCCCGAAAAGCGGCCCAAGAAGCGACGAGTGAAGCTCAAGAAATCGATCAAATGGCTCAAGACGCAGCTACCAAAGCGGTTGAAGCGGGAGAAAGAGTCAAAGTCTTGGAAGCTAAGATACTTAAGCATGAAAACATGGGATCACCAGAGCAAGCTTAAATTAATCGGGTTTTTATAGAATTTATTATTTCTATCTGGTTTTCCAGCCTAATATACTTTGCGAGGACAGTGGCTCTTTGAGCGCGAATTTCTGTATCAAGCCTAAGTCCCCTTTCCTCCAATGGGAAAATTATATCAGAAACAAAATCAAACATGCCCCGCTGCCTTAAAAATTTCCAATACATATCCTCAGTACCTTCCTCACACTCAAGAAGTATATCCATTTCACAGTTAATTTTAGCGCATGACAAAACATACCTAAACGGTAAAGATTCCGTGGGCGGCTCAGATAACGGAGCTCGAACTATTAGGTTCATATAATATATTACACTAATGAAACAAGTTAATTTAGTAAACGATATACCAATTACCAAAGACCTATTCGAACACGTTAGCTGTATCGTCGAAATCCCTAAAGGAACAAATACTAAATATGAGTATAATGAAGAGTATAATATATTTGAACTAGAGCGCTGCTTGGTTTCATCTTTACAATACCCGGTAAATTATGGATTTATTACTCAAACTTTTGCCCTAGATGATGATCCTTTAGATGTTTTAATTTTTAACCACGACCCCATTGACCGAGGCAGCTTGGTAAAATGTAGAGTGTTAGGGGTTTTAGACTTTATAGATGATAATAAAATAGACTATAAAATTATAGCAGTTCCTCATTGGGCTCCTAAAAGCCGCTACCCTAATTTAAACTCCATAGAGCCTGAGCACCTTAAGATATTTAAACAATTTTTCCGTATATATAAATTAGATAGAAAAAGCCCTGTTAAAGTTGGGGAATGGAAAAACGGAAGAAAAGCTTCCACAATCGTAACAGACGCCCATCAAAGATGGCTTCTGATAAGAAATCAAAATAAATAAAAATGGGAATGTTTGATAATGTAATCGTACCGAAGTCTTATCTAAAAGGCTTACTAACTAAAGAACAAGAGAAACTATTAAAGACAACCAAACGTTTTGGAGGCTCGGTAAGAGGAGTAGAATTTCAAACTAAGAGCTTGGATAATACCCTTCGAAAATATAAAATCTATAAACAAAAACTTTTTGCAAATAATGAGGCCTTATGGAACTGCGAACCCCCTAAAACAGAACAAAGAACTGAAGATACTTCTGAAAAATACCCTTACGAAAAAGGCCGCTGGAGCGAAGTAAGTCACAATGGCTCTGTAATTTTTTATGACTCTATAAAAGATAAAGACGAAAACGCATGGTGGGTCGAGTTTGACTTTATTTTTAAAAACGGAGTTGTAGACAAAAAAGAATTAATTCAGTTTCGGATTCAAACAACAAAAGAAGAAAAAGAAGCTGTAGATAAAATGCGGGATACCGAGCAAGAGATACTTAACGTGTACAAAAAAGCCTCCCTTAAGTATAGGTTTTTTTGCTTCTTGGAGACCCGTTTACAAAAATTAGCCAACTGGGCCAGAGAAGAGCGCTCCATACCCATAGAAATAAGGAAGGAAGCTTACGAAAAATCCGGAAGGCTGGCAAAAGACCCAGACTGTTTAAAGCTGTATAAAGACATATACGAACGGCACGGAGAGCAGAAATGAAGCATGACTTGTTCGTAACTGATTTTTGGGAATTCGATTTTCCCTATCACGCCCAATTTAAAAGTCAAGTGCTTGATTTTATATCTTCTCCAAAATCCCAAGAACACATAAACCTGCACTCTGCCGAGTCTCAACTTTTAAGCAATCCCTCCTTAAACTCTTACGGGGGAGACGAGCTTTCCATTAACGAAGATAAAAATATATATTCTTTTTTAGAAGTTCAACTGAAAAAACTTTTAAACAAAGTTGTAGAGAGTCATGACTGGGACAAGGGAAACTGGGTAGATATAGACCCATGGATAAACGTCAACCAAAAAGGAAATTTTAATCCGCCTCATGTTCATCCGGGAAATAATTATTCCGGTTGCTACTATATATCTTTCCCTAAAAATTCTGGCTTTATACACTTTCTTGACCCTCGCCCGCAGCATAGATTTGGCTCCCCTAACCCTAAAAGTAAAGAAGGGGAGAATTGGTATTTTTCAAAAAATAAATACGACTCAAGCCTTTTTACCTATCCAATAAAAGAAGGCAAAGTTGTTATATTTCCCTCTTGGCTTATGCATTATGTTGATCCAAACCCAACAGATGCGCTTAGGATATCTATCGCTTTCAATGCTAGATATTTACAATATGCAGATTAAAAAAGAAAAGTTAATAGAGCTTGTAAACCTAGTTACTGAGTGCTGTGATGTCATGGACGATGGCTATGTTGCGACATGGCTTCATACCCCAAATAGGGACTTAAATATGGATATGCCTATTGACATCTTTAATACAGAAGGCTCAGAAAGGCTCTACAGGCTCCTGTATTTTATAGATATTGGTGAAGCAGACTTAAACTAACAAAGTAAAAGGAGGTTGTTTTTCGGTTTCTCCTCTCTGATTGTTAGTTATTGCAAAGAAGCCGATTTTAATTTTCCGTAACACTACTCACTATAGCAGTAGTTCCGTCAGGGAAACGGGTTCTAGTGACTAAAAACACATCTCCATTTATAGTTTCTTTTTGTGTAAAGTTTCCTACCCTAGTAGAGCTGGTAGGAGTGTCGGCTTGATCGTTGATATTAAATTCTACAACTGAAGCGTCTAAAATTACCTCAAATTGACCCACATCATCATTAGTTCCACCAGATAGTAGAAGGTTTGTCTTACCTCTACTTTCTATACCCTCACTTGGAACTGCTGCTGTTATTTTATTATCTGAGTTTAATGTAAACGTAGACTGTAAAGCGTCTCCAGAAGGTATTTGAAAAAACACTCCCGTCACAGCTGTAAAACCAGCTCCTGAAATTTCCACATTTGTACCAGTCACTCCCCTAGACGGGGCAAAACCTGTTGCATCAACCCTAGTCCCTGTAATTACATACTGGTCAGGGAAAAAGCTAACTTGTGAAGCTAGCACGTCATCTGATTGAGAGCCTATAAAATTACTCCTATCATTTTCTAACTCAACGTCCCATGAATTAGCAATAAAAAATTTACCCGTTCCTACAAAACCGCTATCCAGTTGAAAGTCAAATTTATTATAAAAACTAGTAGCGCCCCCTATAGAACCTGAACCCGTAGGGTTTCCTGAAATCTCATAAAAGTATACTTGATTTAAATTATTTTTATTTCCTGTTCCTGTTATCCCTATAACAAAATCCCCTGAACTAAACACTTCACCCGCTGAATTTAAACCACTAATACAAAGAGAGTTGCCAGTACCTATTTGAGATGACGACTCTATCCCCGCGGGAGTGCTAGATATGCCGCTAACTACAGCCAAAGGATTGAATCCGGAAATGGAAACACCAGCGTTAGGATTATCTCTTCCAGATATTATTATTTCCCCAACTGTAATTCCTGTAGGAACTTCAACCGTAATAGTTTCTACACCTAATGAAGATGTAGCATTAGTTTTATTTAACGCGGTGATTCTTGCGGCGTTAGAGCCGCCTAGGAAGCTTACGTCTAACCCCGTAACATTTTGGCCGCTAAGAGTAAAATCCTGCCCCATACCCAAGTAATTTGAGAAGCCGGAAATTTGAGTAATATTGATCCCAAAAGGGGAGTCACTTTTTCTATTCTTAAAATCGACAGTTTGAAATATCCCACTTCCACTATTTATACCTTGAGGTACGGAAAAGATTGCTCTATTTGGATTTTTTAAAGAAAAATTATTTATAGTAAACAAATTAGAATCCCCAGAAAAAGAAACTCCAGTGACTAAATTCATCCTTTCCCCTGTTACTGATATTATATCCCCCTCCTTAAAGACTTGGTCTTGATTGAAAGAGGACGGTTTATCGTTTTGCCCCACGTAAAAACCGCTAATAGAAGGCTTGCTTGGGCTAACCCCTAATATCCCAGTACTAGCCACGTACCCCCCACTAGTTTGAACGGTAATTATATCACTTAATATATCTTTCGGGATTACCATGTTAATCCCCGTGGTATGACCTTGAGTAAACTCTTCCACAATGTAATTTCCTACCCTTAATCCACTTTCCAATATGGGCTCGAAGAATCCGGATATAACAACAGTGTCCCCAAACTCCCCACTTAAAGGCTCAAAACCTGACAAGAAGGGATTAAGCATCAGACCCGTCAAGACGGAACTCGTATCCAAACTCCTCCTATTCCTTACCCTTAAGCGGTAATTATTTCCCGTCACCAGACTGTTAGGGTAAATAAAAGTTATCTTAGTGTTATCTTCACTATAACCACTTATATCTATATTTCCCCTAAAGTTAACAGGAGCAAGATTATTATTGTGAAGAGTTATAGTGCTGCCGGAGTAAAGATTCGTTCCGTAGATTGTACCCGTAGAACCCGGAGACACAGGAGAGTCAGGTAACCCAGAAGGATATATAGTTCCTATTACAGGGGTTCCTAATACTGTCAACTTTGTTGTATCAGAACCGAATGCCCCCGAAACAGCAACGTCATATTCAGTTTGGTTAGAGCTAAATTCCCCCTGCGAAGGGGGGATACCAAACTGTATAACTTTTCCGGGCACTATATCATTCGGTTGAGGAGCCATTGTTCCAAACCCTACACTTCCAATATCCACACCAGTTATTCCGTAAAGATCATTCCCCAAAACTGTTACTAGATCACCGGGGGCACCTGAATGAGGTTGAATTCCCGTTATCTCCGGAGACCCTATAAGTGGGGTAAAATTTATATTTGATGGGTACTCCTCTGGGTAATTAGGGGTAAACACACTAACCTCTTGAGTGCTTATTAGAGGACCGTCGGCTAGATTCCCTGAAACATTTATTAAGATTCCCGTAGGAACTTTAGCCCTTAACACATTAACGTTAACTATTTTTGCATTTCCAGTTTGCCCCCCAATAGAAACTAGATACTTGTAGGTAGCGTCTGGAACTGGATAACTTTCACCTTTGTATAAAATTTCATCAGTAAAGTTTTTTCCAGATATATCTATAAAATCCCCTGTCTCTACATTTGTTTCCACTCCTGTAGCATGAGCGTAAGGTTTAAATGAAATACCTGCGGGGGCTTCGTATTGAAATCCACTTTTTAATAATAAAGTAGGAGGCCCCGTTAAGTTCCCTGTAGGAACCCTTAATTGTATCCCGGTTGAAGTCGGACCCTCTAATGACGAATCGTTCCAGTACCCACTTAAATTTATATCGTTTATTTTTGCTCCAATAACCCCAGAAAAAGACAACCCTTCTACTGTAAGCACCTCTCCAGAAGTTAATTGTCCAGCACTTAACCCTGAAACAACAGGGGTAGGAACAAACTCATTAACAGATATACCACTGGATAAACTAGTGTTACCATTTAGCCCAGTCCTAAGAGAAGAGATTACGCTTACCCCACCGTATGAAGCGTTAGCTGGGACTTTTACATTTATCTCCGCGTCTGACAACGTATAGAATAATCCAGTTTCTCCACCAAACTCTATGTCAGTTATTTGATAAAAATTCTCTCCTGATAAAGTTATGAAATCTCCCGGCACGCCACTCACGTCCTGAGGCAAAAGCCCACTTACTAAAACCTGACTTGCTGAGTCAAGCACTACCTGAGCATTACCGGTTACATTTAATACTTCTGCAGTAGTGGTTTGTATAGTAATAGGGTTAGTATAAGCCGCCGGAGGGACCACTCCCGATACACCCGTGGTATCTATATAAACTAAACCCGTTACCTCTTCTTCCCCAAAAAACACCGACTGAGTGAAGTTCGTATTAGAACCACTCAGCATAAAAGATTTTTTTGGATTAAATGTAGGCATGTTAAGTTGTTGCTATCCCCACTTCAGATCCTACGGTTCCTACCCCGACACACCCTAAACCGAAACTGCTATCAATAACACCCGCAATATGAGTAGAGGAAGCTTCTGTCGAATTTTGAATAATAGTTATACTTTGTTTTACATAATCAGAAACAGCAGTAGCTAAGCTTCTTTGTTGAATTAATCCCGAACACATAAAATTCTCTCTTCTTGCGTTGGCTTCATTATACAGGTCTACAGATATCGAAGCCGCTTCCCCAGAAACAGGCAGGTACCCCGTGGGGTTATCTATTTCAAAATTTATATTAACTGTCTTAGGTCCAAAACTAACACTACTAGGTTTAGTTTCGTTAATTAAATAAACAGGCTTCACATCAGCATTATAATTGTAGGTCCCTGCAATAAAGTTATCTACCTCTCCGGCGGCAAATGTACCGACTACAGAAGCGTTTTTAAAATTTAAGACCTCAGTGTTGGAGGGCGCTGCCCCGGTAGTGGGGTTAAACTCTCCCTCAAGATCATCAAAAAAAGAGACTGAAGTAGTTGCAATAGCTGGAGCATTTGGAGAAAAACTAACTGAGTAAGAATTCAAATACCCACTATTAAAATTTAACCCTGCAAAATTTCCACTAATAGTTTGACTCTCGCTAAAGGGAACCTCCCCTTGACCTGTAATGAAAGTTTTAAAATAATCCCTCCCAGTTAAATAATAAGAGAAACTTAGCGACCCTCCGACTCCATTCGAAGGGGAGTAACTATTGGTACTTCTTTCGGTTATTAAATAATTGGGCTGAAGGCTAGCACTTACAGAAATAGATGCGTTAGAGGCTAATATTTCCTCTCCGTTAATTTGTATTTTTGCGTTGTCTGCTGTATAAAACACATCAATAAGCTGCCACTAAAGTTTTTTGAGTACGCACGATATCGTCTAACCCCACTGAAGCTGAGCTATTAATCTGCTTTAACCCACTTAGTCCCACTTGCATTTGTTTACTGCTATCAAGACCTTTGACATTTAACATTACATCACCAACATCAACACCACTAAAAGATAACCCGGAATTAAATACATCTTCTGTTATGTTCATACTTTCGGAAGCTGTAGTATAGTAAGTGCAACTTGGAAATTCTTGGCCTACTTTGTAAATCGGATTATGATTAAAAGAAATGGAATAGTCAGCGCCAAAAATAGTTCCATTTGAGGTAGGCCCAGTTAGTTCCGTCCTGAACCCGTCCAAATTGGTAAATCTGCCATGTCCAATACCAGTAGCTAAAACTGAATTAGTTGCGGCAGCCGGGTTAGCGCCTGTTGAGGGAGAGAAATCACTGTTTGCTAATCTGCCGGATATAGGAACATTGAGATTCTGATTATTAGCAACTTCCCCACTTCCAAACAAAGTAAACGAAGCGCTAGAAGTCGAAACAGAATTACTAGCCACATTGAAACTGTAAGAGCTTAAAAAGCCAGTGCCGCTTAAACCTGCCACCTGAATCAAAGCCCCACTCGCGTTACTATTAATGGACCCTTTTATTCCACTGGCTAAATAATTTATAATATTACCCGGCTGCTTATCATGCTCCCCAGTAATACTGGTTAAAAAGCTAAAAGAAATCTCTCCTGCTCTAGCCGCTGAAGGAAATTGGCCCAATGATCCCTTTCTTCCAATAGTATACAAAGGCTGCACGGAAGATGAGAAGCTTACACTACAATCAGAAGCTAAGAGTACTTCATTAGTGTTTCCTACCGTTACTTTTACCGCTGCCTTATCGTAAAAAATTAAATCTGCCATAGCCTTTTGAGTTATTACACTGTTTTTACCTTAATATGAAAGATCTAAGGCTAAAATTAACACTCGCGTCAGAATCTACCCCTCCTTGAAAAGATTCAGAGGATAATAACATATTCTCGAAAGAGTACGTTAGCAATATATCATTAGAATTATTTTTTTTCAAAGTTATTGTAGTGTTTTTAAAGACTGTTTCTTCAGGAACAAATCTCATATTTTTAATTTCATAGTCGTCTGGCTGTATTTGAAAATTTACATTTACCTCCATAGGAGAACCTGCTATTACTCCAGTAGGGGTATCTATTCCAATCGCATAGATAGGAATCCTCGGGGTAGCGATATTAACATCAAAATTAAGAACTCGATTAGTTTTAAAAGCGTCTAAATTTATCTCCATAGAGCTAAAACTCGTCACATTTAAAACTTGATCGATTGGATCCGACTGCTCGAAATCTCCAAAAAGCCCCGTGCCAAAGTCCCCATATATTAAACAACTGCTAGAAGCTTGAGGAATTTGCCCTATCCCGCAAGAAACTGAATAACTCTGCAAATACCCCTCAGTGAACTGAAAAGCTTTACTTCCGTGATCTACAGTGCCACTAAAAGCTAAGTCACCGGTGTAATTTAACATTGGGTCACGAGAATCCACACCTGCTCCCTCCGGCAGAAGTTGAGTTAATAAGGTATTTACATCTAAAGTCGCTTGTTGAGGGCCTTCTGGGGCATATTTTATCTCATTTACCCCTAGATTATTTAAAAATTGGGCTTGTGAGGCATAATTTGCCGAAACGGACTGAACCCCCTGTATTCCGCTACCGTTAATCGTGAGCTTTTCGGCTTCCCTTGTTATTCTTCCTAACATTACCTTATCTTTATTTTACACTCTTTTTTGTGTGTAATATAATAAATAAAGGTTTAAGGTAAAAATGTCTGACAGTATATACAATGTTCCCCTTCATAGACAAGCAGCAGGAGTTACTTACTCCAAGAATGCCATTGTCTTCACTAAAACCTCCATCGGTAACTCTGGAATACCCCTTAACCTTAAATATTACTATGCATTAAAGGACGTTCCAGCTAATCAGCCGATAACCTCAACTCAATATTGGGGAGGATATATTACCATAAAAGGCGAGAAAAAACCTCACTTTTTGTGGACGCCTTCTTACAACTTAAGTGTTACTCATTCTCCCCGAATAAATACCGTAATGTTCGGCAATGGTTACGAACAAAGGTCTCCAGATGGCATTTACAGCAATTTGATAAGACTTGATGTCTCCTTTGATATGAGAAATCAAGCTGAAGCTTCAGCTATTTTACATTTTTTAAAGACCCGCAAAGGTACTGAAAGCTTTATAGTCAAGAACCTGCCTCCTATTTATGCAGATAGTTTCTATAATAAAAGGTTCGTTTGCCCCACTTTTAACTCAAATTTTACTTTCCATAATAATTATACAATGAAGGGTACTTTTGTAGAAACAAACAATTAAAATGTCCGACTCAGCCCCTAAAATACCTTTTAATGATGAAACTAGAGCGAAGTCCTCTATTAAGTCTCTTAATTTCGAATTAAGTAATTTAACACCTTCTGCGCTGGTTACTATGTTTGAAATTGACCTTAATAAACTCATTCAAACTAAAGGGATCAATCTCCAAGACCAAGCAAGAGACGTTAATTTTGGAGGAGACGTAAACGATGGTATATTAAGATTTCATAATAATATAAATATTTTTAACTCATATATTATTTGGCGCGGAAAAACTTACTACCCAGCCCCCATCGCGGCCGAAGGATTTGAAGCCTCCACTAAAGGAGTACTTCCTCAACCTAGCTTAACTATTGCTAGTCAATCAGAGACAGGAGCTGACCAGTTAGCCCTGCTTAAACATGAAATTAAAAAATTTGGAGATATAATAGGATCGAAAGTTACTCGGCGTAGAACTTTTGCTAAATATCTAGATAGAAGAAACTTTTTGGCAGCCAGTCAAGGTTTATTAAATGCCGCCGGAGCAGGAAATACCACACTCCCTCAAGGTTACGAACCGGACCCTTACGCAGAGCTTCCTATCGATGTTTATTTCATTGAAAGAAAACAGACAGAAAATAAAAACGTACTCACTTATCAATTGTCCTCCGTTCTAGATATGGAAGGCACTAAAATACCTAAAAGAGTTATAGTTTCAGATAAATGTGTTTGGCGATATAGAGGTATAGGATGTTGGTATCAATGCAAAGAAGGGGGTGAAACCTCAACTTATTCGGACGAAAAATTTCCACCCCTGCTTAAAAAAGCGGAAATATCCAAGTTGGGAGCCGGAGGCATAAACTTAGGCCTTCCTGAAAAGGCAACCCCCGTAGCCAACGATAAGGATGAAAAAATAAGAGATATTTTGCAAGTTAACTCTATATTTAATAAAGGCCTATGGGGAGAAAGCAACACTTACAACAAAGGCGATTCGGTTTACATCTCTCCCGAGGGCGACCATGTAAAGTATTATTTTGTATGCAAAAAAAACGGTACTATAGGATCGGCCACTATACCTCCTAATGCAGAGCATTGGATCGCGGATGAATGCTCTAAGTCCCTAACAGGGTGCCGACTTAGATGGGGAGCTGGAAAAGGGGCTGCAAATGACACGGGATGCGCTATACAAAAAGGCGAACTACCTTTTGGCGGATTCCCCGCGGCTAGAAAAATGTCTCGCTTAGGATAATGCTTAACAATTTAATTAAAGAATCCATAAAAAGACACTCTTTAGAGGAATCACCTAAAGAATGCTGCGGTGTTTTAGTAAAAACAAAAAACAATCTTGTCGCTTTCCCTTGTCATAACGTTTCCGAAAAGCCAGAAAAACATTTCTCTATTAAGCCTACCGATTACTTAAAAGCTTCCAGCGTTGGAGAAGTAGAAGCCGTATATCATTCACATAATTCGAGTAATGATAAATTTTCTCCCAATGACATATTAAACAGTAAAAGTCACGATTTACCCTTTGTACTTTATTGCTCCCCTAAAGATTCTTTTTCCACTTTTGACCCGAAAAAAAGTAAAACTTTTTGGTACGATAAAGTTTTTAAAATTGGCGAGACTGACTGTTATACTGTTGTTAAAGAATACTATAAAGATTTAGGAATTAAACTAGAAGGGGAAAATAACCTAGGCAATGACTGGTACCGAAAAAATCCAGAGTTAATTCAACAACTTTTTGATTTAAATAAAAATAATCCAGACTTGCCAATAATAGAACTTCCCGCCACCTCTAATTTAAGAAAACATGATGTTATAGTTTTTCAATTTATTAAAGGAACGGGACCTAATCATGTAGCTATTTATTTAGGTAATGGTGAAATATTGCACCACCCTCGAAATAAATTTTTATGTATCCAAGAGCTTAATAAAACCTTAAGGAAAACAATTTTTAAAATATATCGGCATGAGCAATTTAGTTAATATAAAACTCCACGGGGTTTTGAGTAAACAACTCGGACGCTCCGAATGGAAGCTTAACGTTAAAAGTGTTGGCGAGGCGATTAGAGGAATCGAAGCTAACACTAAAAAACTATACAAGCAGTTAATGGATAACGACAAAAAGAGCATAAAGTATAGGGTTGTAATAAATGATAATGATTTTTTAATGGAAGACGGTAAAGACCCCGACTCTTTAGAAGATTTAGCTAACTCCGAATTAGCTATAAAAAGAAGCACGTTAAAAAAAATAGATATTGTTCCAGTGATAGAAGGCTCAGACGACATTATGTCTATATTTACTATTGTTCTTGGGGTAGCTTTAATATTCGCAGGAGGAGTTGGGTTGGGATTATTTGGTGCCCCAGCGTGGACTTCTGGAGCTTTTGCGGCTATGGGCGCGGGAGGCTGGAGCGCGGCTTTCTCAGGAGCCTTAATGCTTGGGGGTATTGGGCTTGTAGCGGCAGGAGTTAGTAATCTTTTAACTCCTATGCCAAAATTTGGAGATTTCACCGAGATAGAAGGGGGAGGCAACAGGTCTTATCTTTTTAATGGGCCTGAAAATACAGTTAGAGAAGGAGGTCCTGTTTTTGTAGGATATGGTAGACTCCTTATTGGAAGCCACGTTATACAATCAGCTTCGGATACCGTTGATTATGATGCAGAGGTTGTACCTAAGGATACGTGGGGTGAAACGAAATACGGACTGCTTTATAATATACCTAATGCGGCAGGGTTATTAAAAACGGCCACTGACAACTGGAATAAAGATGAATAAAAATGGGTAAGAAAAAACAAAAACAAGCAAGGCCGATAGTAACGGACGTTTCAGCGGTAAAAAACGCAGCTGGTGAATACGTAGTTTCTCGTTCGTACGCTGAAGTAGTAGACCTACTCAGCGAAGGAGTTATTGATGGCCTTGTCTCAGGAGAATATTCTTACGATGGAGACTTTGATAAGGTTAGGGAAAATGAAGCTGTTACCGGATACACTAGCGTTTCTTTTGAGCATTATACAGCGACAGGAGACGCAGGGACCAGTTTAAACTCTTTAGGTTTTTTACGTTCTGTTTATTGGAATGAAATCCCTGTTGTTGACAAAGATGGTTTTTATAATTTCCCCTACATCAATCTACAGAAAGTAGACGGCCTACCTGAAGGTACTATCCCTAAACTCAACTCAGATATGGACACTTATGCGGGTGTCAGCAGCTCCGACGTGTTGGATCTTACCATTAATAGATCAATAGGAGAAAGACTTTACGGGACTGAAGTTGAAGGCGGCGACTCTGCCCCAACAGACGTTAAACAAGCGCAATTAAAATCTGGTATAAAAATAGACAAATACGCAAAAACTTATACCGTGTTAAATAAGGAGATTCAAAAAATCTTAGTTAATATAAAAATAGCTGGACTTTTTGAAAACGTTCAAGCGGGTCCCAAGACTTATAAAAAATCAAAACATTTAAATAAATGTAATCGAGCCTCAACAGGGTTCGGTGACACAAAAGCTAGAACTATAGAATATAATATTTATTACAGGCCAATATACGACCAAAGATTTATCCCGTCTAGTTCAGCAGGAGCACAAAAGCCCGCCGTCGAGGTTGACTGGTCTTCCCCCATAAAAGAAAGAGTAACCGGAAAAGTTGATCAGCCTTATATTCGAGCTACTACCATTGACTTATCTCAATTCGACTACTCTGACCAAGAAGGTTTTGAAGGATGGGAAATTAGGATAGTAAGAATAACGCCTGAGCCTGTTACATCTTATTATCGAGCCACGAGCTTTGTGGACTCACTTGTAGAAGTTTACGGAACAAAACTTAAGTACCCTTATTCTTCTATGGTTTATTCTCAGTTCGACGCCCGCTCCTTCAATCGCATACCAACCAGAGCTTATGACACTAATTTAATTAAAGTTAAAATCCCTAATAACTATAACCCCTTCTTAAAAACTTACGGAAAAAGCTCTGCAACCGTAGGGACAATGCAAGGGGATGATGGATCGAAAATTTCTGACGGAGACAGAACAAATTCAACTTGTAATGGAGTTAACTCTTGGTCTAAAAGAACCGTAATTGACCCCGAATGGGATGGAGGTTTTGCGACTATCGACGGAAGCGTAAATGCCCAGCCTGTGAAAGTTTGGACCGATAACCCAGCGTGGTGTTTTTATGATTTAATGACGAATCCTCGTTATGGATTAGGGGATCACATTGACGAGGCTCAAATTGATAAATGGGCTCTTTATGAAATCGCGCAACACTGTGATGAATTAGTACAGGATACTTACGGGGGGCTTGAGCCAAGATTCACGATGAATTACCTTATCACTTCTCGAGAGGAAGCTTTTAAGGTATTAAATGATTTGACGTCCATCTTTCGCGGAATTGCCTACTTTTCCAATGGTAGTATTTTTGCCGTGCAGGATAAATATAAATTACCTGTTTACCAATTTAATAATTCTAACGTTGCTGGAGGAAATTTTACTTATTCCAGCTCAGCCAAGAAGGCTCGACACAGTGTTGCTATTGTAAGATATAATGATAAAAGGAATTTCTTTCAGCCCGCTATAGAATATCTAGAAGATGAAGAATCAGTAAGGCGATATGGAATAAAAGAAATAGAAACCAGCGCACTAGGAGCAACTAGCCGAGGGCAAGCGAGGAGGTTTGCTAAATGGATTCTTCAGTCGGAAGCTTTAGAAACAGAAACGGTTTCTTTTTCAATGGGGCAAGACGGAGCTTATGTTCAACCCGGCGACGTAATTCAAATCTATGACAATTACCGCAGTCCACTTA
>Ga0209337_1001811_pt1 | contig 15887 bp, 21 predicted proteins | sample LinPmetageLP53_FD_184044 | JGI IMG/M metagenome (GOLD analysis project Ga0209337, IMG submission 184044) | Marine viral communities from the Pacific Ocean - LP-53 (SPAdes) (version 2) | ecosystem: Environmental > Aquatic > Marine > Oceanic | place: Pacific Ocean | collected 2010-02-08
TAGCACTTAATCCTACATCTGGCATTGCTACTAATGCTGCTGTTGTATCTTCAGGTACAGAAATTGTAGGTGCAGGAGTTGCATCATTTAATCCACGTATTTCTGCTACTGACTCAGTAACTGAAATTGATATTGATTTAGATGCAGCAGGGTATCACGTTTTTGATCCACTAGTACAAGCACCTATTGCAAATACAAACTTGTACGTGTTTGCAACCACTACTCTTAATGGCGATGCATCTGCAGGTAGGTTTACTGTTGAACTAGAATACTCAGTACATTAAGGGGGGATTAATTAATGTCTACTTCTGTAGGTACTTTTCAACCCAACACCTTACAGTGGAGTGTTCAGACAAAGCAAACAGTAGATAATACTGCTGGCAATACTACACACTTCACTTGTACTGGTTTTAAAGTTGTACATCTTCACGCTGATCAAGAGTTCTTAATTAACTTTGGTCCTGCAGAGGCTAACTGCGGTGCTAATGATTTAGAACTAGAGGCAGGTAATTATACTTTAGCAATACCTGACGCAGTTGGCGATGCTGTTATTATGAATATATTAGCAGCTACCAGCGATGATGTAACAATAAAAGTGGTCTTATCATAATTCAACCCTTTCCGTTGTGTTGATCTTGCATAGCGGGAATGCATTAATAGCTGTAGTTATTTAAACTTGAACATGGTATAACTGTCTTATGGTTAAACATAAGGAGACATACCATGTTCAAGAAATTTATTAAAACAATACAACAAGCACAAGAACGTAGAGTAGCATACTGGCAGTTACAACATATGTCAGATAAAGCTCTTAAAGATATAGGAGTAACACGTGGCGAAATCAGGCAAAAAGTCTACCGTTAATGCGGCAGGTAATTATACTAAGCCTAGTATGCGTAAGCGTATTTTTAACTCCGTTAAAGCTGGCAGCAAAGGTGGAAGGCCCGGTCAGTGGTCGGCTCGTAAAGCACAGCTTGTTGCTGCACGGTATAAAAAAGCAGGTGGAGGTTATAAGTCGTAATGGCACTAACAAAACAAAATAAATCTAAAGTTAAAAAAGTTATCAAAGGCTTAAATAAAGCATCTAAATTACATGCTGGTCAAGCTAAAACTTTAAAGGGCATAGCAGGTAATGGCAAAACAAAAAGACCCAAAAACAGGAACAGGTAAAAAACCTAAAGGGTCTGGTCGTAGGCTCTACACAGATGAAAATCCTAAAGATACTGTACCGATTAAGTTTGGTACAGTAAAGGAAGCAGAAGCTACAGTTAGAAGAGTAAGAAGATCAGGGAAATCTTTTGCAAGAAAAATTCAAATCTTGACAGTCATGGAACAACGTGCTAAAGTTATGGGCAAGAAGGCTGTTGTTGCAGTTGCTAAGAAAGCAAAAGAGAGGTTAAGAAAAGAGAATGCCCTATCTTCAAAGTAATATCCCACACTTCAAGGCGTGGGTCAGACGTGAATATACAAAGAATATGCAAGACTATCATGGTGAGTTTTTACATTGTATGGTAGTTGCAGTTACTACAATGCCCAATAGAACACTGAGTTTTCAGGTAATCTTTACTGGTTTTGAGTCTGATGACAGTGATGAACCTAATGTACATGGTGGTGCAATGTGGGCTAGAATGCCCTTAACTGCACTAGTAGCCGATACTCCTTATGAGGAATGGCCTACTGAATTACCACCGTATTTAGCACAACCTTGGGACTGTATGTCTCATTGGCACTCAGTATATAAATTAGAACGTGCAAGTCCTGCACCTTGGATTGCAAAAGTTGATGGGGAGTTTTACCCTGCAAAGTATTACTTCACAGTAGACTATACAGACAGTGAAGTAGCCGATGACCCTGCACAGCATAAACAGTCTCATGTATTAGAGTTGTTAGATGCGGGAGAGTATACAGGTAACATGGTTGCGTTACCCAATAATAGAGTGAGAGTAACTCATCCAGCGTGGTTTGAAGTAGGTGAAGGTGCGCCAGATTTTAAACCTAATCAACATATATTTAATTCTAAAGAAGATGTAGAATATGTTTGGGATACCGACAGGGTATTTAATAATTTATATAGAGAGGACTAATACTATGGCTATGAAGAAAAAAGGTTACGCACGTGGTGGTATGAAAAAGAAAAGTATGGCTCGTGGCGGTATGAAAAAGAAAAGTATGGCTCGTGGCGGTATGCCCATGAAGAAAGACCCTAAAACTGGTAAGATGGTTCCTGCCTTTGCAATGGACGGTAAAGGTAAAATGAAAAAAGGTGGTATGGCTAAAAAAGGCTATGCTAAAGGTGGGATGGCTAAGAAGGGTGCAGCTAAAGGTGGCGCAATGGCACTTAAAGACATTCGTTCTGCAGCTAAAGTAAAAGGTTATAAGCTAGTAAAAATTGCATAATGGCAAAGAGTAAAAGCCAACAGAGTCTTGACAGGTGGACTAAGCAGGATTGGAGAACCAAAAGTGGCAAGCCCTCTACACAGGGGGCTAAAGCTACTGGTGAAAGATACCTACCTGCTAAAGCTATTAAGTCTCTTAGTGATTCTGAGTATGCTGCTTCAACACGTGCCAAACGAAAAGGCACGGCTAAGGGTAAGCAGTTTGTGGCTCAACCTAAAAAGGTTGCAAAAAAAGTAAAACCTTACAGGAGTTAAGTATGCCAGAAATTATTATGGAGCGAGTACTTAAATGGCAAATCATGCCACGTATTATGATGCTTGCAGTTACTGTACTTACATACCAAGCAGTACATTGGTTTATGACATTGCCTGATCCCTCTATACAACAATCAGGATTAGTATCTATTTGTATGGGCGCACTTACAGGTTGTTTTGCGGTATGGCTTGGCAATGAGAAGCATAAATAGTTTTATACATAAAGAAGCAAATAGGTTCCTTTGGATTGTAAAAGGGCGGTTAGCCCCTGATGAATATAGTGAACAAGACTACTTAGATGTATACGACTCGTATCTTAAAAGACTTTGGGGCAATCATGAGAACTATGTTCATGAGGAAGGCTTTGAAGAAGCATATACGGAGAAGTATAAAAAATGATTGGTCAACTAATAGGAAGTCTTACAGGTTTAGCTACCAGCATCATAGATGGTAAGACACAGATAAAACTAACTGAAGCTGAAATAAAAAAGAAACAGCTTACAGGTGAGATTGATTGGGACATTGAAGCTATAAAGGCTACAGAAAACTCATGGAAAGATGAGTGGATTACTTTACTATTCTCAATCCCACTGATACTAGCCTTTTGTGGCGATTGGGGTAATCAAATAGTAGCGCAAGGTTTTACTTCTTTAGAAGCTATGCCTCAGTGGTATCAGATTGCATTAGGTGGAATCGTTAGTGCCTCTATAGGAATGCGTTCAGTGAGTAAGTTCTTTGGAAAAAAGTAATACTAATGTGATAAAAATTCCACAGTTAAGTGGAATTGACAAGCAGTTTATTGCATTAGAAAAACAACAACAAGAAATACGAGAGCAAGCAAAGCTCATAGCGGAGAAACAAAATGGGATTTAAATTATCGTCACGTAGCATTGGTCGGCTTGAAGGTGTCAATCCAGATTTAATAACTGTAGTTAATACAGCTATTGACATGACTAAAGTTGACTTTGGTGTAACTTGCGGTATGCGTACCCTAGCCGAGCAGGAAGCCTTGGTAGCTAAGGGTGCCTCACAAACCATGAAAAGTAAACACCTAGAGGGCCGTGCAGTTGATCTGGTGGCCTATGTTGGCCCTAACATTACATGGGCTTTGAATATGTATGATGATTTAGCTGACGCTATGGCTGATGCTGCACGTATTCATGGTGTTCCTATTAAGTGGGGCGCAGCTTGGAGTGTAGGTAACATTGCTGAGTGGGACGGTTCTATGGAAGATGCCATGAATAGCTATGTAGACCTACGTAGATCACAAGGCCGTAGACCATTTATTGATGCCCCTCATTTTGAAATGATGTAAAGGTGTATACCTTTGTACTAATAGTTTATCTTGGCATAGATAGAGAACGTATAGAGGACACAATGGTATTTAATACGATTGAACACTGCAACTATTATGCAAATCAAATAACTAAACGATATAGTACACATGGCATAGCACCAGAAGATAGAGCTATAGCTTATTGTTTACCCAAATATAAGGAACTAAAATAATGCCTAAGACTGAAGCAAACACAAGACCAGATAATCGTGAAGTTAAACAAGCACGTTCACAAGTAAAACAAGCTATGGCATTGTTTAAAAGAAGAATGAACAATCTTAACAAAACTGATTTACTTCCTTCTGAAAAAGAAAAACGAAGGACGGCTTTAAGAAAAGAATATATGAAAACTATAAAACCTTTTCAGCCTATCTTACGAAAAAACGATGAAAAAGTTTTAGAAAGAGAAGTGCAGCAAACTATGTCTGATAAAGGATATAGCTCTGGTCGCTCTACTAATAGTGATAATAAAACAATAAAAGCAAAGGCAGACAAAGCTGAACGTGAAATAAATAAAAGTGCTGCAGATATGCCCGGTAAAGGTAGCGATGAACCTATTACAAAACGTAATAAAAACAAAGGTGGTCTAATTAAAACAGGCGTAAAAGATTATCGTAAAGGTGGGATGTTTTATTAATGGCACGTACACTTACAGAAAAACAACAAGCATTTCTTAATGTATTGTTTGATGGTGCAGGTGGTGATGTAGTACTTGCTAAGAAACTAGCGGGGTATTCAGATACCTATAGCACTAGTGATTTAATCAGAGGCATAAAGGAAGAAGTACTTGAAGCAACTCAAATGTATATGGCAAGGAATGCACCAAAGGCTGCAATGGCTATTGTCGGTGGTTTATATGACCCCACGGAATTGGGCATTAAAGATAAAGTTGCTTCTGCAAAGGAACTACTGGATCGCACTGGATTGGTTAAAACAGAAAAGATGCAAGTAGAAGCAAAGGGTGGCGTTATGTTAATGCCAGCTAAGAACATAGAAGAAGATGATGACTAGGCTACTAGGCAAATGGAAATTACCACAGCCCACTGATGTAAAAGTTGATAATGAATGGGTTGACATTCCCCGAATTTCACGTACAATACCTTTTGGGTATATAGTTGATCCTGAAGATGATAGGATACTAAAACCTATACCCGATGAACTTAATAAGTTAGTACTTGCTAAAAAGTATTTAAAGCAATACTCGTATAGAGAAGTTGCTAATTGGTTAAGCGCACATACAGGTAGAAGTATCTCCCATGTAGGGTTAATGAAACGGGTAAAGAATGAGCGAAGCAGAAAACAACAAGCTACAAGCCTACGCAGATGGGCTGAATATGCGAAAACGGCAATCGCCAAAGCGGAAGCCATCGAAAAGAAAAGGCTTGACAGCAAAAAAGACAACGAAGAAAGAGCTACCCCAGCCTAATATAATTGAGCATGACTATATCAAGGAGGTTGAGGAAACCCATAATGTTATCTTTAAACCGAATGAGGGACCGCAGACTAACTTTCTTGCCGCAGGTGAAAGAGAAGTCCTGTACGGAGGCAGTGCTGGTGGTGGGAAGTCTTACGCTATGCTTGCTGATCCTCTTAGGTACATGGGTAATTCCAGCTTTAGTGGCCTACTACTACGTCACACAACAGAAGAACTAAGAGAACTTATTAGTAAGTCGCAGGAAATGTACCCTAAGATTTGGCCCGGTATTAAATGGTCAGAACGTAAGATGCAATGGACTGCACCATCAGGGGCTACTCTGTGGATGAGTTATTTAGATAAGGATCAGGATGTTACTAAGTATCAAGGATTGGCATTTAGTTGGATCGGTTTTGATGAACTTACCCAATGGGCTACACCTTTTGCTTGGAATTATATGAGGTCACGTTTAAGATCAGCAGACCCTGAGTTACCTCTTTGTATGAGGGCAACTACAAATCCCGGCGGCAGAGGCCATCACTGGGTTAAGAAAATGTTTATAGACCCCTCACCTGCAGGTAAGTCATTTATAGCTACAGACATTGAAACAGGTGAGCCATTAAAGTATCCTGCAGGACATGCTAAAGCAGGTAAACCATTATTTAAACGCAGGTTTATTCCTGCAAGACTAAAAGATAATCCTTACCTGTCGCAACAGGGTGACTATGAAGCAATGCTTTTGTCACTACCAGAGCAACAACGTAGGCAATTACTAGACGGTGATTGGGACATTAAAGAAGGTGCAGCCTTCACTGAGTTTAACAGACACGATCATGTCATTGAGCCTTTTGAAATTCCTAATAACTGGGTTAAGTTTAGAGCTTGTGATTACGGTTACGGAAGTTACACAGGAGTTTTATGGTTTGCAGTTAGTCCTGACGAGAAGTTGGTAGTGTACAGAGAGTTGTATGTATCTAAAGTTCTTGCCGTAGACTTAGCAGACATGGTACTTGAGGCAGAAGCTGGTGATGGTAATATACGATATGGCGTACTTGACTCATCATTATGGCATAAACGTGGTGACACTGGCCCTAGCCTAGCAGAACAAATGATTATGAGGGGCTGTCGCTGGCGTCCTTCAGATAGAAGTAAAGGCTCACGTGTAGCTGGTAAGAACGAAATACACAGGCGTTTACAGGTAGACGAGTTTACAGAAGAACCACGTATGGTGTTTTTTAATACCTGTACAGAAACTATAGCACAACTACCTGCTATACCACTGGATAAAAAGAATCCAGAAGATGTAGATACCCACGCTGAAGATCACTTGTATGATGCATTACGTTATGGTATAATGTCTCGTCCACGTTTTAGTATATTTGATTATGACAGTAGAGGCACACCTCAGAACAGTATGCCAATGGCAGACTCAACTTTTGGATATTAAGGAAATATAAATGGAAGAAGATAATACATTCATTGAAGACGAATCAATAGTACTAGAGGATAGTGAGCAGTCTTCTATAGACGATTATCAAACCAATAACATTATTCCTTATATTGAGGGACGCTTTAAACGTGCAGAAGATTATCGTAATCAAGATGAACAACGCTGGTTAGCTGCATACAGAAACTACCGTGGTATATACGGCCCTGATGTACAATTTACTGAAGCTGAAAAGTCAAGAGTTTTTATTAAGGTTACTAAAACTAAAACACTAGCTGCATATCAACAGCTTGAATCTATTATGTTTGCTAACAATAAGTTTCCTTTAACAGTAGACCCTACAGAATTACCAGAGGGTGTTGTAGCAGATGTACACTTTGATCCTAAAGAACCAGAGCAAATTAAAGAGTCAGAAGAAAGTGATCCTGTAACTCCATATGGATTTAAAGGTGATGGTAAAGAACTAGCCAAAGGTGCTACAAGTAAAACACTAGGCGAAATGCTTGGTTCTTTTACAGATAAACTACGTGGCATAGACGGTTTAAAGAATGGCACAGGTATGACACCTACCGCTGTTACATTTAGCCCAGCTATGGTAGCAGCCAAGAAAATGCAAAAGAAAATACAGGATCAGCTAGAAGAATCTAATGCAAGTAAACATCTACGTAATACTGCATTTGAAATGGCATTGTTTGGTACTGGTGTTATGAAGGGTCCATTTGCTGTTGACAAAGAGTACCCTCATTGGAATGAAGAGGGTGAGTATAGCCCTACTATTAAAACAGTACCACAGGTATCTCATGTATCTGTGTGGAACTTTTATCCTGATCCAGATGCAAACAATATGGATGAGGCACAGTATGTAATTGAACGTCATAAAATGTCACGTACACAGTTACGTCAACTCAAGAAACGACCTTTCTTTAGAGATAATGTAATTGATGAGGCAATACAACTTGGTGAAAATTACTATAAAGAATTTTGGGAAGATGATCTATCAGACTATGCACCTGAACATGGCGTAGAACGCTATGAGGTACTAGAGTATTGGGGCATGGTTGATGTAGATTTTTTAGAAGAACAGGGTGTAGACATTCCCTCTGAACTTAGTGATGTAGATGAACTACAGGCTAATGTTTGGGTGTGTAATGGTAAACTACTACGTATGGTAATTAATCCATTTAAACCTGCCCGTATACCGTATCATGCTGCCCCGTATGAACTCAATCCCTATAGCTTCTTTGGTGTAGGTATCGCTGAAAACATGGACGATACTCAAACACTAATGAATGGTTTTATGCGTATGGCTGTAGATAATGCTGTACTGTCGGGTAATTTACTTATAGAGATTGATGAAACAAACCTAGTTCCCGGTCAAGACTTGTCATTGTATCCCGGCAAGGTCTTTAGGCGTCAAGGTGGCGCACCGGGACAGGCCATATTTGGTACTAAGTTTCCTAATGTATCAGGAGAAAACCTACAACTGTTTGATAAGGCACGTGTACTGGCTGACGAAAGCACAGGCTTTCCTAGCTTTGCTCATGGGCAAACAGGTGTATCAGGCGTAGGTAGAACTGCATCAGGCATTAGTATGCTTATGGGTGCAGCACAGGGAAGTATTAAGTCCGTAGTTAAGAACATTGATGACTACTTACTGCGTCCACTGGGTGAGGGTTTGTTTAGGTTTAACATGCAGTTTGACTTTGACCCTGACATTAAGGGTGACTTGGAAGTTAAAGCACGTGGTACTGAAAGTCTTATGGCTAATGAGGTACGCAGTCAACGCCTTACACAGTTTATGCAGATTGCAGCCGCACCGTCACTAGCACCCTTTACTAAGTTTGATTATATTATTCGTGAGATTGCAAAGTCTCTTGATCTTGATCCAGACAAGGTAACAAACAATATGAATGAAGCTGCACTGCAAGCAGAAATGATGAAGGGCTTTCAACAGGAACAGCCACAACCACCGCAAGGTGGACAACCACCAGTAGACGCATCTGGCGTAGGTGGAGCGACGATAGGTACAGGTGGAGTACCTGCACCGGGACAACAAGGATTTACAGGAAATGAACAACAACCTACTCAACAACCTCAAGCCGCTGGTGGTCAACCAGCAGGAATGGGACCAATTCAATAACTATGTTGAGGATTTAATTAAACAACAACAACGGTCTATGGAACAAACAGACGAAAGTGTTATAGTCTATAGAGCGCAAGGTGCAATACATACATTACGCAGATTACTTTTATTAAGGGAAGAGGTACTACAGAATGGGTCTACTAACTAAAGCTCTAAAAACTGCTGTAAAAGCTGCTGATGCAGCCAAGGATGCAAGTAGGACTAAGCCTAAGTCTCAAATGAATCCTTTAGTTAAAGCAAGAAAAAAACCTGCTGAAACAGATTTTGATAAATCAGCAAGTCAAGAAGTAAAAGATTTTTTATCTGCAGTAGAAGAAAAAGACCCTAATCAACTTGGTGAGTTTTATAGTCCTGTAATCAATACACTAAAAGAAATGCCTATTGGCAAACAAGGCACTAAAGGAGAAAACATATCTGCGTTTTTAAATAAACGTGCGCCTAATGTAGAAAGTTCAGAACGTGCATCCTTTAGTTTAAAGTTAGACCCACAACGTAAATACACTAGAGAAGAAGTTATTGACATAGCTAAAGGTGATGGCTCTGAAGAGTATACTATTTCAAAAGTAAACCCTTCTGGTGATCCTATGTATAATGAATATAAAGGAATGCAAAGACAAAATGTTAAAGATAAAGAAGAAGAGTATTTTGTATTAACAGTAGATTCAACAAAATATTTAGATGCTGCTGGGACTAAAGTTCATTTTGGCAAACCTGAAACTAATTTAGGGCATACTAGATCATCTATTAGAATAGAAACTCCTGCAGGTTTGTCAAACCTTCAGGAACTGTACTTCAACAAAAATATAAAAGATAAAGATCGTTACATTTTAATTGAAGAAATGCAAAGTGATGTAGCTACAGATTATGGAAAATTAAAAAAAGCAGATAAAAAAGGTAAAGCTCCTACTTCTCCTGATGTAGAATCTATAGATAATATTGTTGATCAAAACATTGAAATTGCTTTAGAAGAATTAGAATTTGATGCGGATGTTGGGCTTACTATACCTAATAGTAAAATAATAAATGACATAAAAAAAGCCCATATAAATATGCACAAAAATAATATAAATAGATTTGAAGCAGGGGAAGACTTAGCTAGACTATTAAAAACAGAGCATGGTATTGATTTTAAAGGTAGAGCAGAAATAGATGCAGTATCTAAAAATGCAATTTTTAATAGTCTTGAAACTGAAAATGGTATTAAATATGGAAGAGATAGTTTAGATGTTGATGACACTATTGATGGTTTATTTGACGATATAGAAACAGAAATTCAAGCCTCAAAACAGCAACAAAAAGCCTATGAACAACAACAAAAAGGTTTGCCTATTAATCCTCCTATAGAAACTAGAAGTGATTATGTAAAAAAATTAATACTTGCTAATATTAACTATGCTAAAAGAAATAACATTAATAAAATTGTAGTACCTGACTATAGAGAAATAGCCAGACAACGTATTAATACTTTTGATTATGCAATGGATCAAGCAGATGATAGCAATCCAACAGCAATAAAAAATGCTGAGTTATATAACGATCTTGAAAATGGTAAAATTACTCAAGACGAATATTATAATATAAAATATGATAAATTAGCTAAAGAATATTTTGAAAGTATATTTAAAAAAACATATCAAGATGCATTAAAAAAAGTTTTAAATAATCTTAAAACAGAAACCAAAGGTGCTATAAAAATAGGTACTCGTAAGCTAGAATATCCAGCAGCAGGTAACTTTAAAGGCCGTACTAGTACCGCAACCGAAATAGACATAACAGACTTTGACTTTGATCCTGAAACACAGGCACTCAGGTTTAACATGGGTGGTGTAGTACCTCCTAAGAATTACGCAGAAGGTGGAGTAGTATCTATGAATAACCAGACTCAGCAAGCATTTGCACTAGGTGGATTAAAAGACGAAGGTGGCGAGATTGATGAAGCGTCAGGCAATCGTGTACCTATAGGCGGCACTAAAGAAGGTGTGCGTGACGATATAGAAATTAATATAAGTGAAGGTGAGTTTGTTTTTCCTGCAGATGTAGTACGTTATCATGGCCTAGATAAAATGATGGCATTACGACAAGAAGCTAAGATGGGCCTTAAACAAATGGAACGCATGGGACAAATGGGCAATAGTGAAGAGGCTACTATGCCTGATGACTTACCATTTGAAATGGCTGATCTTATTGTAGTTGGTGGTAAAGGTGAGCCAATGAAGTTTGCTAATGGTGGCTTTGTACCAGAAATGCAAACACTAGAAACTGCACCTGTACCTACAATGGGTGACGCTACATCTACTGGTACGCAAACACCTATTGTGTATGAAGGTTACACTAACCCTGTAGTAACTATGCAAGAATATCGTGATGAAGAAGGTAAAAGTATAATTATTACTTTTGTAAATGGTATGGCTACTATACCTATACCAGAAGGATATACACTATACACTCCACCTGAAGGTGACTTAGGCGATGATGGTACTCCATCTGAAGATAGTTCAGTACAAGATGCTATTAAAGTTATTAATAAAGATGATGATAGTAATCAAAATCAATTTGTACCACAACCTGCTCCTGATTATAGAAACATGAACGATGATGAATTTTTTGCTTACATGACAGAGCAAAATAGTTTTGGTGCTAAAGCAGGTAGTGCGGCAGGTTTAGCTATTGCTGCTATGATTCCTATTCCCGGCGTTGGTTTATTAACTGCTGGAATAATGAATAACCATAAAAATAATTTAATGAATGATATGAAAAGCCGCATTGATAGAATGGAACTTGGTCCTGCTAGAACTAAAGCATTAGCAGCCTATAAAGAATATGGCGGCGAAACAGACCCTAAGAAAAAACAAGGGCTGTTTGCCAGCATAACAAATTTTGTTACAGGTCTTGTTACTCCTGTTGCTAATGCACTTGGCATTAATCAACAAGATGCTGCAAAGGTTGCACAGAATGCTGCAGTAACAGAAGTAAGTGGTGCAGGGTCAGCTATTGAGTCTGCTACTTCTGCTGCACCTACAACAAGTCTTAAACCTATGTTACGTCCTGATGTTAGTACTACTGCACCTGTTACTCAAACAGGACCACAAGGTACAGCTATTGGTGCATTTACTAATCAAGACCCTAGACAACCTACTGCATTTCCCGGTATGGGAGTTAGAGTTGGTGAAGGTAATATACAAACACCCACACCTTTAAAAGATAAAAGTTCTACACAAAAAAGAATAGTTCCTATAACATCCCCTCTTGTAACAGGACCACCTCAACCTGCATCTGCTCCTGATAGAGTTCCTGATGCACAAGCTGGATCAGGCACACCATTAGGAGGATACGATAAAGAATATTATACAGGAGAAAAGCGTGATTCTCAACGTGAGCCTGTAGGCAATTTACGTACTATTATTCCCGCAGAAGAAGTAGCTGCACTAGAACCAAACCCACAAGAAATACAAGACCTTCAAGCTAGAACTACAGATGCAGGTATAATAGCTAATGAAGTTTTAGCTAGACCAAATGAACCTTTTTTAGATGCTGCTGCAAGGTATGCTAGACAAGGCTTTAACAATTATATAGCTGGAGATAAAACCAGAGGAATTTTCGATCCTGATCCTGTTGATGAACAAATAAATGCAGCAGTAGCTGGCGCACAACCACAAATAAAACAAGAGGTAAAACCTAATCCTGTAGTGCAACTACCAAGTCCTATAACTCAACCTGCGCCTACTCCAACACGTGCAGACCCACGTGATATTTATAGTCGTGGTGATGCACCCAATAATATACAGGATACTGGCCCAACAGGAATAACTTATTCCGCACCAGCAACCGTTGTTGATCAAACAAATAGAAATTATTATCAAACAGATCAAGCATTTAGAGTACCCACTGCAGGTACTGTTACTGGACCTAGAGGTGGTTATACACAAACAGAATTGCAAAATGTTCAAGCACAAAGGGAAGCTGCAGCACTTCAAGCATCTCCTGATATGTTTGGACCTATTCAAACAAAACAAGCATTTCCTGATTATTTTCGTGATGAAATGGAAGGTTTTGAAAAAGGTGATGTAACAGGATTTTTAGAAACTCCTACACAAGCTAGAGCCAGAGAAGCTGCAGCACAACGGACTAGAATACAAACACGTAATAAAGAAATTGCTACAGCAACAGCTAAAATACCTGATCGTATTAAAAACTCTAGTTACTATAATGATCAAGTTAAACGTGGTTACACAGGCAGTACTACAGGCGGCTATGCTGTAGGTAAGATTGCTGGCAGCGATGGTAATGAAGCTGGTGTTTTACAACGGGCTGATGGTAAGGCTACTAAAGTTAGAGATTTAAAAGGTTATGAAGGTCTTGCAGGTACACAACGTGGTGCTATGACAGTATTTAGTGATGCTGAAGGTACACGATATACTAAAAGTGCATTTGGTAAAAAAACTAAACTAAATGGTGACAAGTACACAGGGCCGGGAATTACGCAGCAAGACAAAGGCGGTAAACCTGCTAAAGCTACAGCTAAACAGGTAACTAAAGACGGTGTGCGTTATAATACTAGTGATGGTAAAGGCGGCACACCTAGCAAACCAGCCGATCCTCTCGGCAATACAGGTGGATTTACTAGTATTGCAGACATGTTTGATGGTGGTGGGCCGGGAGAAAGCGCAAAACAAGAACGTGACCGTGATGGCGGTGATGGTAGTAGCTCACGTGTTATCTGTACTGAACTATACAAACAAGGTAAGTTAGATCGTGATCTATACCGTATGGACGTAGTATATACAGCCAAGCACTTGTCACCTATTACAGTACGTGGCTATCATTATTGGGCAATTCCAATGGTAGTACGAATGAGATCATCTACCCTCTTGACAAACATTTTTGAATACATTACAATAGCGAGAGCTAAAGAGATAGCACATATAGTTAAACCTCAAGAATATAAAAAGAGGTCAATACTAGGATACTTAATTAAAAATGTAAGTGAAGCTATTTGCTATAGCATTGGATTATTTACAGATCAAAAAGATTGGACTGTTCTATACAGTAAAGGAATAGTAAAGTAATGGAAATTGATTTTATTGAAGTTTGGAATAACTACGAACAACTATCAGAAGAAGAAAAAACTACCATACGTGAAGCAATGAATGGACCTGTAAGGGAAGTTATTGCAAAAGTTTTTGGTGCAGAGTTTGATCGTATGCTAGGGCAATTTGCCACAGTAGAACCTGCCCCTAAACGTGGATTAGCAGCACGTACTTAATCTGTTAATTAGAACTGGCCTACCCACTCCCCTTACAACACAGGCTACGGTGGCCCCAGTAAACAGGAACTAAAATGGAAAACCAAATAGTAGAGGCGCAAGAACCGCCCAAGTCAATGATGATGCAACGTAAGAGTAGAGTGCATGAACGTGTAGAGGAAGATGAAAAAGAACTACGTGAGTTAATGGCAGAACGTGAAGGCGCAGAAAAAGAAGCTGAAGTACAGGCCAAAGAAGATGCAGAGCCAGAAGGTGCAGAAGAAAAGAGTTATAAGAAACGCTATGCTGATTTACGTAGAGGATCACAAAAAGCAAAGGCAGACTTAGAGGCTCGTATTACTACACTAGAGTCACAGCTTAAACAAAGTGCTGCACAAGAAATTAAACTACCTAAGTCAGATGAAGACATAGATGCATGGGCAAGCCAGTATCCAGATGTAGCTGCTATTGTTGAAACTATTGCTATTAAGAAAGCACGTGAACAACAAGAAGGTTTACAGGAACGTATTAAAGAAATTGATACATTACGGGAAAGTGCATCACGTGAGAAAGCTGAAGTAGAATTACTTAAAGCGCACCCTGACTTTGGTGAGATACGTGACAGTGATGAATTCCATGAGTGGGCAGAAGAACAGCCTAAGTGGGTACAAGAGGCACTATACGAAAATGATAACGATGCAAGGTCTGCAGCACGTGCTATTGATTTGTACAAAGCAGACATGAATATCAAGACAAAAAAACCTAGCAGTAACAAAGAAGCTGCTAAGTCGGTGAATACTCGTAATACACGTAGTCAACCAGACGCTACATCTAATAATACTAAAATGTCTGAGTCACGTGTAAATAAAATGTCTTCTAAAGAATATGAGAAACACCAAGATGAAATCATGGAAGCTATTAGAAAAGGTGAATTTATTTACGATATTTCTGGTAGCGCACGATAAAAAGACTTGACAAGTCTTAAATAAAAAATATAACTATATACAACAGGTTTAACACAGCCTCCTATTTATTTGGACTACCTGTGTTAAATCTTTTTTCACAAACATAAATAGTTTTAAAGACTACCTAAAGACATTGGCCCGTTATGTAAAAGGTCGGCCAACTTTTTACAATATCGTTACCCATTAGACTTAGCCTCATTACATACCGTTTGTAGTTTGTATCTGTGTCTTAATGCAAAGGATTAATATAATGGCATTCCAGACAGCTACGGGTTATGGAAATCTACCTAACGGTAATTTTAGCCCAGTTATCTACAGCAAACAGGTACAGCTTGCATTCCGCAAGTCTACTGTTGTTGGGGATATTACTAACTCTGATTATTTCGGAGAGATCAGTGGTCAAGGCGATACCGTCAAGATCATTAAAGAACCAGAAATCTCTGTTTCTGAATATGCACGTGGCACAAATGTCACAGCGCAAGATTTAGAAGATGCAGATTTTAATTTAGTTATTGACAAAGCAAACTACTTTGCTTTTAAAATGGACGATATTGAAGAGGCTCACAGCCACGTCAATTTCATGGACCTTGCAACTAGCCGTGCTGCCTATCGTTTGGCAGACAACCATGACCAAGAAGTTCTTGCGTACATGGCTGGCTATAAGCAGTCTTCTTTGCACAGCAAAGGTG
>Ga0209337_1001812_pt1 | contig 15884 bp, 34 predicted proteins | sample LinPmetageLP53_FD_184044 | JGI IMG/M metagenome (GOLD analysis project Ga0209337, IMG submission 184044) | Marine viral communities from the Pacific Ocean - LP-53 (SPAdes) (version 2) | ecosystem: Environmental > Aquatic > Marine > Oceanic | place: Pacific Ocean | collected 2010-02-08
TAAGTTTAGTAGTTGGTAGCACAATAGCTCCTACATTAGGAGATTTTGCAGAAGGAATAAGTGATTTTATAGGTGACTTATTATTATCTGATACAGAAAAATTAATAAAAGATTTAAGAGCAGTTGGTGTTTCAACTCAAGAATTAGCAGAATTAACAGAATTAATTAATTTTCAAGATGCTTTAAATGTTACTCAAGATTTTGGTATTTTAATAAAAGATTCAGGAACTTTATCGGCTAAATTTGACCTTTTAGGTGACAAAGCTAAAACCTCTTTCAAAGATAAAATTACATCAAGTTTACAAGATATGGGTTTAGAATTAAAAAATATGAATAGTGATGAAGTTTTTGGAATGTTTCAAAAAGGAATGGTATCTGAAGATGTTTTTGCAGGAATTAAAAATTTTCGAAAAGAATTATCCCAAATAGGCAAACTTGTTACTGTTTATGAGGAGGATAATGTAAGAATTAACGACGCACAACAAGGTTTAAGTAAAGGTGCAATAGAATCAGGAAACAGAATTGTTAAAGCAAACCAAGAAGAAATTGATAAATTAACGCAAAAAGCAGATGTATACACAAATCTTATTAATCAAGGAGCTGCTTTATTTGGTGTTCTTGTTAAACAAGAAAAAGCACAAGCTGTATTAAATGGCACTATTGATGATGGTAACAAAGATGGAGATGACCCAGTAAAATCATTATTACCTGAAATTGCAGCTTTAAATGAAAAAGCAATCATACAACAGGCTTTAAAATTAAATGAACAAGAATTAAATGATATAAAAAAAACAGGTTTAGAAACAACAGACGAAGTATTTGATAAAGAAAAAAGAGGAAATGCTTTACTTAAAACACAGATTTCTTTAAAGCAAAAACTTAATGATATTGAAAATAAAACAATAGACGCAAGATTAAAAGCAGCAAATAAAGTTGCTAGTGTTGTAAAACAAGGATTACAATTAACAGGTGCAAGTGCCAAAGCAACAGCTAATGTAGAATCAGTTATGGCTATGATTAATGCTATAGGCTCAGGTTTAAGAATTAAAAATTCACCAATGATGACAACAAATCCTATTGCTGCTACAGCTTATGCTGCTGCTACTGTTGCAGCAGGTATAGGTCAAGCTATGTTAATACAACAACAAGCAAATAAATTAGGTGGTGGTGGTGCTCCACAATTTGAACAAGGTGGTTATGTAGGTGGAAGGCGACACTCACAAGGTGGAACTATGATAGAAGCTGAAAGAGGTGAATTTGTAATGAGTAGAAATGCAGTTGAATCTATCGGCACAGAAACACTTAACCAAATGAATCAAGGTGGTGGAGGTGGAAATATTAATGTTTCCGTTACAGGAAATGTTTTAACACAAGATTTTGTTGAAGGCGAACTTGCAGAAGCTATCAAAGAAGCTGCTCGTAGAGGTAGCGATTTTGGACTTAGTTAATGATTGAATTACCAGCAAAGTTTAAACAAGCATTAGGAAATGGTGTTAGAACTTCTTTATATCCTATAGTTAGAATCTATAAAGACATTCAAATAGATGACCCTATAGAAGATGCAACAGATATTGTTAATTTATCAATTAAAGAAACAAACATAAGTGGGAGTGCGTATAAACCTTTACTACTTAGTTCGCCAAGTATTAAGTCCTCAGCCGATATTATAAACAACAAATACACTATATCAAGTGTATCTTTATCTATATCTAATGCACAATTTCAAGGTAAAATATTTAGTGATGATATTAGAAGTTATCTAAATGCAGTAGTGCAAGTGTATTATGCTGCTAATGGTATTAATGAATTAGAAGATTGTTTACTTGTATACACAGGTACTATTAGAAGATTTAGTCAATCGGCAGAAACTATCAAATTAGAATTAGAAGATTTAACGCAACAAAAACTATCTACTAAAATACCTACTGCTTTAGTAGAAGAAGAAGAATTTTATAAAGAAGAAGATTTGGGTAAGCCTTACCCTATGGTTTATGGTTTTGTAGACAAATCACCACTTATCCCTCGTTCTTTAGGGCAAGATGATATGGGTGAATTAAGGGAACAATTAGGTAGTTTTCATATAGATAAAAAAAATGTAAAAGTTGAAGGTTTATGGCAAACACCAAATTCACAATCATACGGAACTGATTTTCTAAACGATACACACCCATTAATACAAAATAATTATTTACAATCAACAGGAACTTTATCAGTTTATTCTAACAACTTTTTTCCTATACCACAAAAATTAGATATACAAGGTTGGTCTTTTTATGTAGGTGGTATTACTAATGATGATGATGAAAATTATGAAAAAATTATATTTAATACAGATGAATTAGTGTATGATTTTGAACAAGGATATACAGGGTCTTCTCCTTCGATTACAATTAATGCTAATACTTTAATTGACACAGATACTATTACAGGATTACCTTCAAGAATATATAGACCTATAGATAAAGTTGAATGTTTTACTTTTTGTGATAATTCTACTCAAACCCCAAATGCTATTAATAAAATATATGGTTTTACTAATTATGATGTAGAGAGTGTAGGGAGTTGGATGCCTTGGAAAAAATCAGAAAATATTACAGGTGGTGCAGGTTATGAAGATAGTTGGAGTAATGGTGACCAAAGTTGGTGGCAACCTACAAACTGTAATAATAATACTAATGGTGGTGACATTTCAGCTGTAGATGATAATTGGAAAGAATATAAAAATACAAAAGGGTTTTTCCCTGTAGAAAATCTACAAGATGGGTATACAGATAGAGGTATGTATTTATGTGGAGAGAACCCTGATGGAGCAAGAGGAGCTGGTAATTGTTCAGGTGGAGCTGCAATTAAGATGATTTTTAAAGATAATGTAGGAAGTTTTCCGTGTTCATCTAAAATAGTATATGATGCAGAATATCATAGTTTTGCAGGTATGAGTGGTGCTGATGGACAAAACAATGCTGGAAATACTTTAATTGCTGCACCTGCTGGATTTTGGACAGGAGTAGAACTTCCAAAACTTACTAATGAGTTTCTTGATGGTTACCAAGCAAGTAGAGCAAGTCAGTATGTTAATGGATTAACAGATATTAATTTTCCTTACATTCCACATAATAATAATGTTACTCTTAATGACAACACTTGGGAAATGAATGAATTTTATTCACAAGGAAACGACCAAATTGGTGCTACAGAAGAATCTTGTATAATAATTAATGATTTTGTAGAAGCAAAAACTATTAACAACACTACAGCAACTAATGAATTTAAATTTGGTATTCAACAATATCCTACACAAGGTAGCACCTCAGGGAACGATTCAGCATTTACTTCTGTACTTTTATTTAATAGTTATTTATTGCAAGATGTTATTATAGATAGACCACTTGAACAAAGTTATTATGCAGATGTTGCTGGGAGGCTAAAATTTAACACTTTAGATTCAGGTACTATTATAGATGTAGAGTATATATATGAAATGTTAGGTTTTACAGTATATACATCAGATGTTACTCATAATTTAATATACGGAGATAAAATATATATAGAAATTATTGACCCTGAAGGAAATATTTATTATAATGAAAGAACAGTATATTCAAGCCATTGGTATGGTGATTACAAAAAATTTACAGTCCTTCCAATTACATATCACACAGAAATATTTGGTGAACCAATTACAAATCAATTTGCTGGATTTCAAGGAGTGTGGGGAAAAATAGAAACTCAAATTATAACATCAGCACAAAATATTTTAAAAGATATATTAGAATCTGAACTTAATTATACAGAAGGTAATGTTCAGCTATTAGAAGAAACTGATATATGGATAAATGCTTTTACACTTAACGAACAAAAGGAAGCTAAAGAAGTATTTGAAGGTTTATTTAAATCTTCATTAATTATTCCTGCATTTAATGAAAAAGGGCAATTTAAATTTATCCCTATACATCAAATATTAGATGGAATATCATATAACAAAATTAATAGTGAAGATATATTAAAATATTCATTTGACTTAACTAAACTTGATGACGTTAAAAACCAAGTTAATGTTAAATATAAAAAGAACTATGCTTCAGGCGAATTTGATAAAGAAACAGGTTATAAACTTATAGATGCAAATAACAATGAATATGATACTTATGATGAAATTACGCAAACTATGTACCCTAATGAACCTGAAAAGCAATACACTTTAGATTATTATAATTTAAAAAACGAAGAAGGTAAATTAGAAGTAGAAACAGAGTATATAAGAGATGAATTAACGGCAAGAAAATTACAAAAAAGATTAGTATCTTGGTATGCTAACCAACATCTTATTGTTAAAGTAGATTTACCTGTAAGTTATATGAATTTAGAAGTAGGCGACTATATTAAATTTGACGGCATAAATAATAAATTAGCATTTGGATATAACTATACTATTAAAACTTTGAAAAATGGACAAATAGTTTATCCTGTATTTTTTATAACCAGTATTAATAAATCTTTAAGTAAAATAAGTATAGAAGCAATACAAGTGCATCGTGGCGAATATGGCTCAACAGGAATAGAAGATGATACAGCAGGAGAAAACATAGTAGATGGTGGTGGTAATGATGGGCAAGGTAATTTTGATTTAGGTGACCCAAGTGATAACCCTAATTACGGAGATGATACTATAGTAGATGAAGAAGTAGATGAAGAAACGGAAAGTTTTTCAATATCTTGGCATAACGGAATAAATGATTTAGATTCTAATCCTGAAATTATTGTAAACACAAACTTAGAAGGTGAGTTTACTTGTGAAGTATTTATTATTTCTAATGATGAGATTTTGACTTACGGAACACCACAAGTACCACAAATTATGCCTGTAATTGTTGATACAGAATGGGATGCCTCTAATTATTTAAATGCTAACATTCAATATCAAACTAATGCTTCAGGTAATATACAAGGTGGAAAAGTTATTTTAAGTACAGATAATCTAATCCCTATAGAACACGAAAGTGCTATATTAGGTTTAGTTAAAATTTCTTATCAAGGTACTGAATATTTAGAAATGCTACAATTCACACAACAATACCAAGAACCCTTTGTAGCTGAATTAGGCGATATAAACGAAGATGGAACAATAAATGTATTAGATGCTGTTATGTTAATTAATTATATATTAGCAACTGATGAAGAACAAGCATCAAATTATACTACCCAAGAAAGACAATTAATGAATATAAATAATGATAATGTTATAAACGTATTAGATGTAGTCCAAATAATAAACATAATATTGTCAGGTGAGGGATAATGAAAGCATTAAGTAAAAAAGATAGATATAAAAACAAAAGAATAAAAAAAGAAGAAAAAGCAATTATTCTAATAAATGATGGTGTTTGTAGTATTGAAGCAGAAGTAGATGTTTTAGGTATAGAATTAAAGTTTACAGGTAATGCAGAAATTACACCTGAACTACCTGAAGGTTGGGTTATGCAAGGTAATACAAAAAAAATATTAATGATAGGATTAAACGGAACACCTATTAAAAACCAAATATTATTTACTTATGTTGGTTATATGGATATTATAAATGTTATCGTTTCTAATGATAAAGGCGAACAATTATCTGAAATTATAAAAAGAAATAATGCTCAATGGGGAGAACAAACATTTGATTTTAGTATAGACACAACTATTTGGAAAGACCATAAAGATAAAAAAAGATTTGGAAAAGTTAAAACAACAGGCTACAAACTACCTGATTACGGATTACCAAAATTAGATAAAACAAAGATTAAAACAAAACGTAGGACATCAACATCTTCATATACAACAGGTGGTGGTAGTTCAGGAGGCTCAGGAGGCTACTAATGGGAAAGCAAGTTAAAACACCAAGATTTTATGTAGATATGCCTACATTTTTACACGCTACAGGACAATTAGGTTGGGATGGCTCTAAAGGTGGAGCAGAATTGTTATATATGAATCCTTCTAATCCTTATTTACAAACAAATTTTACAACTTCTACTCCTATGTTTTTAATAGGTGATACAGAACTTAAAACATCTTTTCCTATTAATTTTTGTGCATTATTAAATCATAATTTTGGTAGCGACACTAATCCTATACAAATAAATGGTGTAAGACATTTAAATGCCCTAACACACCTTGATTTATCAGCTACATCAACAAATGTTCTTAATTTTGATACAGCCACTTCTATACCTTTATATAATGGAACAAGTATTTTTACTTTTACTGAAATTGATGATTATTGGAAAAGTTTTAATATGGTTTATGCACTTGATACTTTTGATGCTTCTTATACACACCAATTAGGTTCTTTTGTAGTAGGTAAGTATTGGGATGCTCCTAACTCGCCTGATATGTCGCTTACAATGTCAAGACGATTTGATGGTATTAAACGTCAAAAAACTATAGGTGGTAAAACACTTGCTAACATATATTATGATGGACCAACAGAATGGACTATGAACCACCCTGATGAAGGTGTTTATAAGTACCCACCATTTGAATTAGATTATACACGCTTTGATTTTTATAGTGAAATAGGTTTTAACGCAAGAGCTAAAAGTGGTTTAGGTAGAAAAGGATTAAGAAGTTGGAAACTCACATTCTCTTATATAAGTGAAGATGATATGTGGATGGCTAATGAAACTTCTAACACAATTATAGCAGATGATACTGATTTTTCAGATACTGACCCTAACCCTATGCTTTCAGATGATAGTTTTAATTTTGTGTGGAATTGTACTTTAGGTGGTACTCTGCCGTTTATCTTCCAACCAGATAATACTAATAGAAATCCTGACAATTTTTCTATATGCACATTTAGAGAAAACACTCTAAGTGTAACACAACAAGCACATAATGTTTATAAGTTAAGTATTACTATTGATGAGGTTTCTTAGCATTAGGTAAGACTATACCCATATCTATAACTGCCCATCTTTTGATAGTTTCAATTAGTTCAGTAAATTCTTCCATAGCTAATTGCTTAGTAGATTCTATATCGTATTTTTCTTTAAGAGTTTCGTGCATTTCGGCTTCAGTATAGCCTAATTCTTTTGCTAATATCCTTACAATAACCCTATAGTACGCATTTTGTTGGGGAGAACGCACCTTTTCGGCACGTTTAATCTCAAGGTGGACATCACCCTCAATTAGATGTAAGTAATCCCTAAAACCAAGATTATCATCTAAAGTTAATTTACCATTTATAATTTTACCTGCGAATTTCATTTTATAGCCAATCTACATTCATACTCTGCTTCGCAATTAGGACAATGAAAATTACTAACTATACCTTCTCCTTCATAATCATAATCTTGAAAGTCGTGGTCGCCACCCCATATTACTTCGTGTTTACAATGCCAACATTTCATTCTACAAAATACCCCCTCATTAAATAAAAAGCCTCTTTCCATAAATTAAGGCTATGTTTTTGTTCAAATTGATAAGACCCTATACTATGTCGTTCTGTGTGATGAATACGGCACAGAGGTAGGCAAGACCAATCTTTAATACCCTCTGGATTAGACCCACCCATTTTTATATGCTCTTGGTGGTCTGGGTCTACAGGCGACTTACCACACACCAAACAATGTTTAGACTTTATATATCTAATGTAATCTTTAGTGTTCATAATACTTCTATAAACCTTGATACAACTGCCCACCAAAACATAAAACCTAAACTTATCATTACACTATATGCTATTACGTTAGTCCAGTTCATTTATTCTCCTATCATATTCTGTTATTAAACTATAATAAGCTGGTGTTGGTCTATAATTAGGATTTTGTTCTATTTTATTTTCAACAAACCTTATACAATTTAACAAGTATCTATCAGACATATATTCAATTAAACATTTTCTATTTTCTGAATCTACCCAATAAATGCTCATTTTAATTTTCTTTCTTTCCAACTAAAGTATCTTTCAATAGTTTCCATTATTAATGTTAAGATTGTACACAACCCTAAGCTTAAAAATAACATACCAAATATTACATTCATTCACTCTCCTTTTATTATTTAACTTATTTCCTTAAATGTAATATCTACATTACAATGGCACTCTTTGGTTCTGTCTTTAGGAAATTTACACCCATTATCGTGAGATACATTCATAATAGTCGTAGAATTTTTACGCAAAACTCCTTCTATTATCCATTCATCTTTATCTTTTTTCATTTATTCTCCTTTTAGTTTACTAATCCATAAATCAACAACACCTGATGATTCGTTTTTATCTTCTTCTAATATCCCTAATTCTCTTTGTCTATCTTCGGCATCTCGTTTATTTAAAAACTTTTTGCCGTCAGTAGTAATCCATACAAATTCTAATTCACTTTTAATCATTCAATAACCTTTTATTATATTTTCTAAATTCATAGATTAAATTTCTTTCTTCAAATAAAGTAATAGGCTTACAACCATTACATAAGTGCTTATTGATATTATCTTTATTCAAAACTTTTATATTCTTTACTTTTGCACATTTAATACAATCCATAATTGATTTATCCTATTTTTTATAAATTCTTGCCTTGTAAACACTTGTTTTAAGCAAAGTTATGATATGAGGCATACATAGGTATACCCCATATCTGATGTTTTATGCCTCACACCTAACTTTCCAAAGTGGTTTAAGGTCTGTTGTTCCTGTTTCGTGTCCATCTTCACAAATATAAAAAATTGCCTTTGAATTGGCTATGTGACCCCAACCTGTTCCTGTTACTTTTACTTTCTTACCACATCTTTTTTTTGTTTTCATTCTATATCCTTTTTTTTGTATCACCCTAATTGATGATATTGAATTTACTATGAATAATTGACAAATGCAAGAACTTTCTTTTACGACAATGTCAATAATATCATAGATTAATAGAAAAGAGATAGTGAAAAGGACATCCAAGGGCAGTAAGAATGAACAAAAAACCACCACCTATCTCTTTTTATATTCTACTAACCAATCATTTAATTCTTGTACAACATACATCTTACCTCTATCTTCTTTGATAACTTGAATATCTACATTCTCATTAGGTTTAATCCATTTCGGCAAAACCTTACGGCACTTAGCCTGAACTTTAATCTCGTTATCAATAAGAATATCTACTTCTTCGTGGTGTCCTAATGCTCTGCCGTTGCTCCCCCAAGCACGAACTGCTTTAACTTCGTGTAATTCAACGGCATCAACTATTTCTCTCTCAAATCTATTACCTTTAGCTTTACTTTTATTCGGCATTATTAAAAACCTCCTTTGGATTTCCTTTAACAAAAACAAGAACATTCTGGTGCATTTTTACCACTTTTTTATATTTCATATTTCCCATTGCTCTCATACTACCACTACCTACTACATTCTTTAAAACAATATCATTATAAAATTTTAACCCTGCTTTTTCAAATGCCTTAATAGTTGTTCCAACCAAATCCATCATATAACCATCTTTGTTTCTGCAATTACCAACAACAAAACAAGCAAACCTATTGTTCTTTAAAAGATGTGAGCTTTTATCTATTATTGATTCATACTTATAATTAAAATCTTTATAAGACATATTACTTAAATCGTCTTCATCATCACAATAAACTTCTAAATCATAGTAAGGTGGACAACTAAAAATAAAATCAAACTTTTTATCCATAAAATTTAACATTTTATCACTATCTCCACATATCCACTCAGGGTTATTAAGAGAACAAATATCAATGCCTTGTTGGAAATTTGCATCTACTTGTTCTTCTCTTAACTCAATTCCTGTATATCTATAATCTAAATAATTAGAAACTATACCTCTTACACTACCTCCTGCAAAAGGGTCTAAAATACTTCCACCTTTAGGAACAAACCATTTATACATAAGTTCGCATAACAATGGGTCAAATATAGAAACATAATTATCTTTATTGTCATACCCTTTTTTATTTTTTATTTTTCTATAATCGTCAGTTCCTGCTATTATAGATGGCGACTTTCTACCAACTTCACTTTTAATTCCTAAAGATTTCCACATTTTTTTTCTATTTTGCCAATCACCACTTGCAGTATCTAATATTGAAAATGGTGGTATAAGAAATTCATTTTTAAGGCTCGTTTTTTCTATTATTTTATTTCCAAATAAATCTATATTTTTCATTTTTTCCTATCTTTTTTTCTTTTTAACTTGTGTTCTAAAATGAGCATCTGATATTATACTTTGATATACCCACCAACATTTACCATTATTGGTTGCTTTCATAATTTTTTCATTTCTTTTATCGGCTTTTGCAGAAGAATAATGTCTTTGACATTTTTTGCAATAAGTAGAATAAGCATAACCACCTTTATGCCAGAACTCTTTAGATTTTGATATTTTGCATCTTGGACATATTTTTTCTTTCATAACTCTCCCAATGTTTGTTTAGCAATTAAAATAGCTATAGCATCATTCGATTCTTCAATAATCGCTTTTAACCCTGCTACAGAAATATTTAATCTTTTTTGAGCAATCTCGAGGTCTTTTATAATATCTTCCATTATTATCCTTTGTATTTATTGAGTTTAGCCTTACAACAACTTGAATCTTCAGTATGTATCTTAAATATATCGCCAAAATGTATTCCGTAACACGATGAACACCTAGCCAATCTCGCACGACCACTTTTATCCAGAGGAAAACCCTCTAATGTAGCTTTTTCATCAATAGGAGCAAATATAATCTCATCTTCCCATTTATTACGTTTAAGGTAACGAATTGGGTCAAGCCTATACACCTTATCATTTGATTTAATATACTCTTTTGTGTGTTCCATAATCTTTTTAAACAAATCATCTGTAATGTGCTTTTTGAAATAAGCAATACTTTCTTTTTTGGTGGTTTTTTTGTCATATAAATTCCACCATTCAATAAATTGAGTAGGCGAGGGTTTACTTTTTGTCCTCAAGACATTTTTAAGTAATTGTGGGTCTACTTCAACCCATCTTACCTCGCCATTCTCCCTTATCGGTATTTCCAACATTAAAACGGCAATGCAAAAACAGGTTTAATTGTTTTTTTACTTATAAAGCATTTACGACAACTTGCCTCTTTTAGCTTACCATCTTTTATAAGGTCATTAACTCTACCAGAAACGGCATTAATTTCAATACCAGTCATTACTGATATTTCTTTTCTACTCATAGGTGTTTCTTTTTTCTTGAGTAACCTAACTATTCGTTCCTTTTGAGTTAGTAGCTTACCACTCATTTTTAAATCCTCGTAAGCTACTCTTGATGTTTCCCTTATCATTATTGATTCTCCTTTTTTGGAAATTGTGTTTTTTCTACCCAACCAATAAAATCTTCTTCTCCTAAATCTTGGAGCTTATCTCTATAAGTAGAAACTATCATTTGTAATCTTAACTCATTTTCTTTCATTCTTATCTCCCTTTTAGTTAAAATGGTAAATCGTCTGTTTCTTTAGACGAATCGCCTTGATTATAATGCTCAAGTGCTAACTGATTAACTTTTTGCTTTAGAGTTTTATCGGCAAATATAGTGTCGTTATATTCTCCGTCTTTATTCTTTTGATTTGGAAAACCTACAAACATTCCGTTACTTCCCTCTACTAATTTAAAGCCTTTCATTACAAAGCCATCTTCTGTTTCTAAATCGAAAAAAGCCCTTATTTTCGACCACTCACCTTTAGCAATTCGTGTTATCTTCATTTGTTATCTCCTTAAGATATTCTTGTTGTTTTTGTTTACTTAATTTATTATAATTATTCTGTTCGGCTGGTGTTGGACAATGTTTCGTTATCCACTTATACCACATTAGGTGCATACTTAATTGCCCAATTATACCATCTATACTATTGTCCTCCATCTTTTAGCCTCCCAATCTTATTACAGACGTCCAAATAATCAGAAAGAATTAACATTTTTTCTGTATCTCCACCTGTTAAACATAAAGTCATCAATTCTCTCTCGTTTTCTAATCGTTCTATATTCATCTATTCACCTCCAAATACTTCTGAGGCATACAAATACATATCGCCTTTATAAATCGGCTTGTTTCGTACCTTTTTAGGCATTTTAACATCTTTCCAAGCCTTAGTCTTAGCAATGTCGTTAGGTATCATAGAATCTCCTGCACAAGAATACCATTCTGCTTGTGCATCAGTCAAATTTTCTACCTCTTTATCGGTTAATTCATATAAATTCATCTTAACCTCCTATCTTATTAGACAATTGGTCATCTAAGTCTTGATTAATATCATCAATTTTTTTATCCTCAAATTCTTCTATTCTTTGCTTCATCATATCGAGGACTTTTTGATAGTGAGGTTTTGATGTATCTTTTCGAAGTTCTTTCTTAACTACATTCTTTTTGCCTTTAAAACATTCGTGTTCTATAAGTTTAGAATATTCGGCAACTTGTTCTTCAGTATAGAAATCTGGCTTTGGTGTATTCTCTCCCTGATATATATAAAATCCCAATCCATAACCAGTAGCAATACATTTAGTTAAACACCTCATTTTAGCATTCGCTATATCTACACAAGATGGATTTTTAATTGCTCTATTATTAAAATCAGTTACGGCTAACCACATTTTTTTGGTAATCTCATTTATAGTGACTACACATTCAACAGAAACTGAGCCGTCTGGAGCTACAATATAATCCTTAACCATTCCGTTGCCGTCAGTATAATGTAAAAAATCATAATTAACATTAGGATAATGCTCCATTATAGTTGAAATAGCAAAATTCCAACCTAAATATGTAAACTGACCTTTCTTTTCAGTATGCTTATTAACGTCTATTTTTGATAATTTATTCCATATTTCTTGTATCATTCTTTTTCTCCTTTTATAAATTATAAATCGTTATTCTTTTAGTTTCTGCATTTGGGTATAAGGCTTTAACATTTACACCCAAAAATTTCGCCAATTTTTTAACTCTGGATTGCGAGGGTATACGACTTCCGTTAATAAAGCCACTCATCACACTATAATTTATACCTAAATTATCGCATATAAATTTTTTAGTCATTCCAGATGATTTTATTACTTGGTCTATATTATTATTTATCACTATTTACTCCTTTTCTTTTTTATAAATTAAATAATCCTATTCTTTTAAGCAAGGTTTATTTTTATTTATAGTAAATTAATTATTCTCTTGGTTTATTAAATAAAGTATTATATATTCTAATCCTTGTTATTGGTTTGGTTTAAATCTTATAGCGATAACAATTATAAAAAGAGCATACTATAAGGGGTTTTGCAAATGCTCAAGGTTGGGATTAATTATAACAGACCTGCAATTAATAAGATGTTATAAGCCGATATAATGAGCCACGATGCGAGTTACATAAGGTAATCAACCTCTAAGACTAATCTTAGGGGTAAGGGATTGCCTTACCTAAACCAAATACGAGTTACATACTTAGTTATTAACATTCTTTTAAAAACTTAGTATAATTATTAAGCTGTTTATTATTAAGGTTATTATTTAGTTCTGTTTCGTGAAATTGATTGTCTGTTGTTTCGTCAATACATACAATTCTAAATATTTCGCCATTTAATAATTGTTCATTTATTGATTGACAAATTTCATCAATTTGTTTTTCATTCATTTTATAAGAGTTTTTTGAGTTTACATCTAATATAAATCTCGCCATTTTGCCGTTCCTTTCTGTTAGTTATTAACATCTATCTTTATAATATCTTCAATATAAAGATTATCATTATCAATATCGTCTTTAATATAACTTTGAGCATTATATTCCATATCTTCAACAGATTGTTCTGCTACATCATTAACTACAATTACTACTCTAAAACTACATCTTTTATCTTTTTTCATTTTTTTAGTTCTCCATTTTATTATTAGTTTAATTAGAACGGCGATTATAGAGAGCCACTCTTAACAAGGAATTAATCATCTAAGATAGATTTATTCAATTATATATTTAATTAATAAGTTTTTTATGTCTGTTAATGTTTCCCTTTCGTCTACTTTTACAGCCACATTTTTATCTACTCTATAATCGTCAAAATATATAATATGGCTTAATAAATGTTTAGCCTGTTTTTTATTAAGTCTTATCAACATTCTATTATTACTATCTATGTCTGGTCTTTTTCTTTTAATGTGATTTTCTTGCATTTATTTCTCCTTAGTTTAATTAGAACAGGGCAGATATACTGCCCTTTGGTTTATTTTTCACGATATAATGTTTCATAATCACAATAAGAACAACCATAGTGCGTTGTATTACTTGGTCTTTGTTCGTTTTCGTGATATAATAAATCATTAACTTCATCAACATACCAATCGCCTTTTCCGTCTTTATAACCACCACCTTGTTCGCCACCTATTATAAATCCGTTTTCATTACAGAATTTTTTCATATTTTCTATACTTGAAAAATCATCTGTAATAGTTTTATTGAGTCCGTGATAACTATCGCTTAACTCTATTGTTAATCTGTAAAATTTAACTATATTATTCATTTTTTTCTCCTTTATAATTAGAACGGCGATTTATAGTTTCGCCAAACTTTATTTAGTTAATATTTAGGCTCTGTATGATTTAAAATGTTGTAATGTAAACATTCTAATTCATTTTTATTTAATTTTTCTAAACAATACAATATGCAACCAGATTTAATATGTTTAGATATTTCGTATATCATTTCTTTTTTAGTGTTCATTTTTTTTCTCCTTTATAATTAGAACGGAGGCAGAGCCTCCTTATTTAGATTTTAATGGTATATTTATTGTCTGTTCAAAGCCGTTAATCCTGGTTCTTATAAAGACCATTTGCTTAGTATTTATAGTCAAATCAATAACATTTTCATTACTATCTGACGGCAAGAACATTAGTTTAGGTTTATCCATTTATTTCTCCAGTTAATTGAAACGGCTCTTTATAGTGAGCCACCACTTATTATTATTTGTTATTATCATCTATATATTTATCTGAATGAAACCATAAGTTTAAAGCACTTTCTAATCCCATTTTAAGACCTACTTTAAACATATAATCATCTTTATCTGTTTTTTTATCAAAAGATATACTATCAATTTTATGTTCTAATGCTTTCATAAAATTTTGTATTTGCATAGTATCTAAAATTGCATTGACTTCCATTTCTTTTTGTGTGAAAGTGTCATAAACTTTAGTTCCAGTAGAATCTGTTCTTGAATAATGCTTATTTGCGTGTTCTACTTCTTCAAATGTTGTTTTTTCTATATCCATTTTTTTCTCCAGTTAATTGAGACGCAGTTTATAGTGAGCCACCACTAAACAAGGAATTATTTAACTTCTTTTGCACATCTTTTGCACATCATACCAAAGTATGAAACATATTTAATATAAGGTACATAATGATTTTTACCACAACCTTCACAATTATAATGTTCACATAAATTAAATTCATTATTAAACATTGATACTTCATATCTCATATTTTTATACTTGTAAATATCCCATTGAAAATATTTGCTAATTCCATATACAGATTTTAAAAATTTACCAGTATTTATTATAGAGTTACGAAAATCTTTTTGCTGTTTTGTGATTTTTTGATTTCCAAATTGCATAAATTCCATTTTTTTTCTCCATTTTTATAATTGAAACGGCTCTTTATAGTGAGCCACCACTGATTATTATTTAGTTCTGTATCTAATAACAGATGCAAAAGGTTTCTCTGATTTTATTGTTTGATTTAAAAATAGATGTTCACAAAGACAAACAGCCCTTACAATATCATTATTATTATTTTTAGTTATATAAAAATCAATAACTTTATAAGTTGTATTTGATTGTTTAAATGTATCGCCTATTTTTACACTTCCAAATTCATTCATTTTTTTTCTCCAGTTAATTAGAACGGCGA
>Ga0209337_1001813_pt1 | contig 15882 bp, 24 predicted proteins | sample LinPmetageLP53_FD_184044 | JGI IMG/M metagenome (GOLD analysis project Ga0209337, IMG submission 184044) | Marine viral communities from the Pacific Ocean - LP-53 (SPAdes) (version 2) | ecosystem: Environmental > Aquatic > Marine > Oceanic | place: Pacific Ocean | collected 2010-02-08
ATGAACGGTTTGACTCAAAGATTAACAGGGTTACTACGACTGCGCGGCAGTCCGAGAAGAACATCCGCGACATTACGGAGTCGGCATCGAGCCGCTTCGACGGAAAGATCAACGGTATCGACGCCAAGTTGAACGTATTCGAGAAGCGTCTGGACAAAAAGCTGAGAGACGCCCTTAATAATCCATTGCTCAAAAGGTAAGCAAGATGGCAAAACAAAAGAAGCTACAGGCCGACAGCAAGCATAGTGAGCTTGACCTCGATGGCGACGGCATCGTCAGTGACGCAGAGCTTGCGGCGAGCGTAGTTCTGACACAACACGAGAAGGCTGACGCGCAGAGACGTATGGCTTGGGTTGCGATGGGGTCTATGATTGTTTTTACTTTCGCCGTATTTTTACCTATGTTTCCAGATGCTCGAATTAAGGCGCTGTCTGATTTATTTGGATTATTTTACATCGGCCAGGCGGGTGTTATCGGCAGCTATATGGGGATGACGGCCTACATGGCAAAAGGTAAATGATGCTCAAAATATATGTCTTAATAATAGTTTTAGGTCTTGTGGGCGGGTCCGTCTACGGGGCTTATTTCTACTATAAAGACAGCCAGCAGCGTATCCAAACCCTGACCGAAAACACCGCGAAGCTAGAGACGGCCAAGCAGATGCAGGACGCCACGATCAACACGATGATCGAGGATCGGGAGCGTTTTACGGTATTGACTAAGAAATTGCAGATCAAACTCGACCGGGCTAATTCTTACAAGAATGTTCTGATTGGGAAGTTGCGAAAGCACAACCTTGCAAAGCTCAGTCTTAAGAAACCCCGTTTGGTAGAAAAGAAAATCAATGCTGGGACAAAAAAGCTATTCCGCAGTCTGGAAATTATCAGCGGCGCTCCTGCTCCTGCCCCTGCTAAGTAGCTGCGCCGGATTCAAGAAGATACTGCCGGTCGAGATCAAGACAATCGAGGTGGAGCGGAGCATACCTATCCAGAAGCAGCCCCGCGCGGTGTCGCTCAATGACATCCATTTTTATGTGGTTACGCAGGACACGTTTCCGGCTTTTAAAAAACGGTTTGTTAAGGAAAACGGAGACCTTTTGTTCTATGCTCTAAGTGTGCGGGACTATGAGACGCTTGCAATGAACATGGCGGAAATAAAGCGGTTCCTTGCACAGCAGAAGCATATTATTGTCTATTACGAAAAAGCGGTTAGCCCGAAGGTAAAAAAGTAATGCCTCGAAAGAAAGAAAAACCTATCCGTCGCACCACTTCTGGTAAAGGTGCCAATTACCGCAAAACAAAATCTGGTGCGGGCATGACCTCAAAGGGGGTGTCGGCTTATCGGAAGGCTAACCCGGGCTCTAAATTAAAAACGGCAGTTACGGGGAAGGTGAAAAAGGGCAGCGCAGCGGCGAAGAGAAGAAAGTCTTATTGTGCTAGGTCTGCCGGACAAATGAAGAAGTTCCCTGCCGCAGCTAAAGATCCAAACAGTCGCTTAAGACAGGCTAGGAAAAGGTGGAAATGCTAATGGCAAAAAAACGAGGTCTTTGGGACAACATAAACGCTAAAAAGAAACGTATTAAGAAGGGCTCCGGGGAGACCATGAGAAAGCCGGGATCAAAGGGGTCTCCTACAGACAAGGCTTTTCGGATATCTGCAATGAGGGACGGAGGTCTCGCTACCAGAGGCAACGGAGCCCTTATGAAGGGTAAGCGCACCAAGTGTAGGATGACGTAATGGATGGAATACGACTTGCGGAACACCTTTTGAAGTCAATTCGAGAACGCCGAGATCGCATTGTCGAGATGATGGCTGCGGGAAACGTCTCCAGCCAAGAAGAGTATAAACAACTGGTTGGCAACGTTGAGTCATTAGACTATATAGGACAGGAGTTGAGAGAAATCTTAGAAAAGGCGGATTAATGTCCGATAAGTCTGAATCTTCCAAACCCGACAATCTCATTTCTATAAAAGAGGCCTATGTGAAACCAGAGGACAGGGTCTTAGACCCCACAAAGTTGCCCGAGAAGACTTTAGCTCGCTTGCCGGAGCCCACAGGTTGGCGATTATTGATCCTTCCTTACGCAGGTAAGGGGCGTACCGAGGGGGGTGTAATTCTCCCGGATGCTGTAATGGATAGAGAATCAGTAGCCACAGTGTGTGGATATGTACTAAAAGTAGGTCCGCTGGCCTACGAGGATAAAAAGAAGTTTCCTAGTGGAGCGTGGTGCAGGGAGAAGGACTGGATTATCTTTGGTCGCTATTCCGGCGCTCGTTTCAAGATAGACGGCGGCGAAGTTCGTGTTTTAAATGACGATGAAGTCATTGCGGTTATCCAGGATCCCGAAGACATCCTGCATTTTTAACATGGGAGATAGACCATGCCAGTAGAAGATACCGAAGACCTAGTTGTGGACATCCCGGACACGGGGGATTCTATAGACGTGGTAGTAGAGCCTTTAGAGCTAGATTCGGAAGAGTCGGGCACTGAAGTTCCGGAAGAAGAGCATCTGGAATACAGTAAGAAGGTCAAGCGCCGCATTGACAAACTAACTAAAAAATCCCGGGAGATGGAGCGGCAACAGGCCGCCGCAGTTGATTATGCCCGAGGTATGCAAGAAGAGAACAACCAACTTAGGACTCGTGTACGAGACTTAGATCAGGGTTATGTTGCGGAATACGGGGACAGAGTCGCCACGCAGGCAGATTCCTTGTCCCGAGATTTGGAAACTGCTATTGCGACGAACGACACCTCGGCTCAGGTTGAACTAAACAAGAAGCTTGCCCAGCTAGCTATTGAAGAGGAGCGTGTTCGGACGGCTAAACAACAACAGGCCGCGCAGGGTTCTCAGCAACAACAGCAGCAGCAATACCAACAACAGCAATACCAACAGCAGCAACAGCAACAGGTCCCCGCTCGGGTTGATCCTCGGGCTACGACATGGGCTGGGAAGAATGCTTGGTTTGGCGAAGACGACGCGATGACCTTCGCGGCGTTCGGAATACACAAGACCTTGATCGAAGAAGAAGGCTTTGACACCGAAAGCACTGAGTATTACGATGAGATTGACAAACGAATTAAGAGCGCGTTTCCACACAAGTTTAATGATGCGCCCTCCTTTACAGAATCGCGGCGTCCTCAACAGGCCGTCGCTTCTGCCACTCGCTCAGGATCAGCCGGGCGCAAAACAGTGAAGTTGTCTCCAAGCGAAGTTGCGATAGCAAAGAAACTTGGGGTTCCTTTGGATCAGTACGCGAAATACAAACGCTAGGAAAAGATAATGTCAGAAGAAAATATTGATCGTTCTCCTCGCGCCTCTAAGACTCGGACGGCTAAACCCCGCAGGCAGCCTTGGAGACCCCCATCCGTTTTGGATGCACCGGACCCGCCAGAAGGTTATGTCCACAGGTGGATTAGAGCTGAAATTAGGGGCTTTGACGACCGCAAGAACATCTCTGCTCGAATGCGAGAAGGATGGGAATTGGTCCGAAAAGAGGAATACCCAGAGTTTGAGGCACCCACCGTTGATAGTGGAAACTACGAAGGAATTTTTGGCGTGGGCGGGCTTCTGCTGGCTCGTATTCCACTTGAGATCGTTGCGGAACGTAAGTCGTACTTTAATCAGATGAGTTCTGATGCAATGACTGCGGTTGACAATGATCTTATGAAAGAGACCCAGCATCATTCGATGGCGATTCAGAAACCTGAGCGCCAATCGCGCGTGACCTTTGGAGGTCCTAAACGTGGTGACGTATAGGACATATTGTTTTGAACCCTTTTGCTTTAAGGAGCATAAGAAATGGCTAACATTAACGGAAGCTTTGGCCTCCGTCCGCTTAACAAACTAGGCGGCGGAGCCAATTCCACGGGGCTGACTGGCTATACTCAATACGAAATCGCTTCAGACAACACTGGAAAACTCTACCACGGACAGATCGTCGTTCCCCTCGCTTCGGGGTATATCGACCATACATCTAATGCCGCTGGTGGAACTGTTAGTGCTCTGGGTGTATTTCAAGGTTGTGAGTATGTCTCCAGCACCACTGGAAAACCAACTTGGAGTAACTACTGGCCCGGATCTGGAGCAGACAGCAACCATCCGGTTAAAGCCTTTATCAATGATGACCCTAGTCAGTTGTATGTCGTTGCGACAGACGCTACGTGGACAAACAAGGCAACGGCACGCGCAAGTGTGTTCTTGAATGCTAGTACGTCTACCGGGGTCACAGGCACTGATACTACGGGTGTATCACTAGGCCGTCTGGCTATCAGTACTCTGGCAACAACCAATAGCTTAACGCTACGAGTTATGGGTTGGGTTGAGGATCCTATGAATGAGGACTTCGCAGCCGCCGGAATTGGCGCAATTGTCAGGTTGAACAACAGCTTTAATGCACCTACGGGTTCCATTGCTGCTGGCACCGTTTCAACCACTGGCGTATAGGAGGGTTAGAAAATGGCTATTAGCAGAGCACAACTCGTAAAGGAGTTGGAACCCGGCCTGAACGCATTGTTTGGAATGGAATACGATCAATATGATCGCGAGCACGAGCAGATCTTTTCTATGGAAAGTTCTGACCGCGCTTTTGAAGAAGAAGTGATGTTATCCGGTTTTGGGGGTGCTCCCACTAAATCGGAAGGAAGTGCTGTATCTTTCGACGACGCGCAGGAAGCTTATACTGCTCGTTACACGATGGAGACGATTGCACTCGCCTTCTCTATTACGGAGGAAGCTGTTGAGGATAACCTTTATGATCGACTTGCCGGTCGTTACACGAAGGCCCTTGCTCGTAGCATGAGTCAGACAAAGCAGGTTAAGGCCGCCTCGGTTCTTAACAACGCGTTTGATAGTGGGTTTACGGGCGGCGATGGTATTGAGCTTTGTGCTACAGACCATCCGCTTGTTACCGGAAGCACTTTCCGTAACGAGCTTGCCACAGCAGCAGATCTTAACGAGACAAGTCTTGAGCAGTCTCTGATTGATATTGCTAGCTTCGTCGATGAGCGGGGCCTCAAGGTTGCCGTTCGCGGTATGAAATTGATTGTTCCTAAAGAACTTCAGTTCACCGCGGATCGCCTTCTTGAATCCACTCTTCGTCCTGGTACTGCGGATAACGACATTAATGCCATGCGGAACATGGGAATGCTTCCGGAAGGCTATGCCGTCAATCACTTTATCAACGACACGGATGCGTTTTTCATTATGACGGATGCTCCTAACGGCCTGAAAGGTTTTAACCGGACGGCTGTGCGGACTTCTATGGAAGGCGACTTCGACACGGGCAACGTGCGGTATAAGGCTCGCGAACGTTATGCGTTTGGCTGGTCCGATCCACGCGGCATCTTCGGTTCACCCGGAGCGGCATAAGAAAAAGGGGGAGGGGAAACTCTCCCCCACTTTCTGGGAATCACATAACCCTAGCGACTGTCCCAGCAGACGCTTACGAAGACTCTAGGGTATATCTCTCGTAAGGAGAAATCAGATGGCTAACACGACTTTTAACGGCCCAGTCCGTTCAGAAAACGGTTTCGAGCAGATTTCTGTTGCTGCGGTAACGGGAGCGGTTACTACCAATCTCGACATAGACAGCAGCGGCAACATAACCAGCAGTGGTTACGTTACTGCCAGACGCTCCGTCAACACAGACTTCAACGCAGCGGCGGCAAAAACAGAGACCTTGACGGCGGCTCAATCGGGCACTTTATTTTTAATAAACGGTGCCGCAGCAAATATTGTTAACCTTCCCGCGTTGTCTACAGGCAACGTAGGTGTAACGTATGACTTTCAACTTACTGTGGCTGTCGGCGGAAGTGTAACAACTACATTCGTACTGCCCGGTAGTGCAGTGTCTAATTTCCAAGGTATGCTGTCGCTTGTGGCAGGTACTGCGGCTAACGCCGTTAGCGATGTTGCAGGCGATACATTGACGCTGCCAAACTCAACGGTAGCTAACGCCCGCATATCGATGACCTGCGTTGTCGATGACGGAACCAACTCCACTTGGATGGCAACGGCCCTGTCCACTCCTATTGCTACTATAAGTTAATTCATAGAGACGGGGGTCTAACCACCCCCGTCCTATTATAAGGAGACTACAATGGCTGATGCCGTAACCGCCACAACGGTGCAAGATGGTCCTAAAAAAGCCATAATCTATTGCACAAACACAAGCGATGGCTCTGGGGAAGCGGCTGTTGTTAAAGTAGACGTTTCGGCCCTTGCTTCCCTACAAGATGGGACCGCCTGCACGGGTGTCCGTATTGAGAAGATTACGTTCACCAACGTTGGTATGGGTGTCAAACTTCTCTGGGATGCCTCCACCGATGTCATCGCGGCGCAACTTCCCGCGGATTATTCCGACACCTTGGATTATTCCGACATGAGCGGTCTTCCTAATGTTGCTGCTTCGGGGGGTAATACCGGGGACATTCAGCTCACTACTGTGGGACACAGTAGTGGAGATACTTACTCAATAGTTCTTTACTGTCTGAAAGATTACTCATAAGGACTTGGGGTTAACATGAAAGGTTTCCCATATTATGGCGGTTTCCGGAGCTAAGGATTTTGAGCCTAATGTAGCGGACTACGTTGAGGAAGCCTTTGAGCGTTGCGGACTAGAGTTCCGGACGGGCTACGATGCGGTTACGGCCCGTAGATCCATGAACTTCTTGTTTGCGGATTGGGCCAACAGAGGTCTAAATCGATGGACTATAGAGCAGGTAAGCCAGACGCTTGTATCGGGCCTTGCCCAGTATCCCGTGGGGACCGTTACGGCTACTGTGGGAGCTTCCACTTACCTCGTTCTTGGAAACACTATTACAGGATCCACTAGTGGTGCGACGGCAGTTGTTCTAACTAAGCCTAGCTCGACCACAATAACACTGAGCTTGCCCTCTGGATCATTCACCGCGGGCGAAACTATAACCAGTTCGGCTAGCGATGAATCTGGTATCAGCACTACTATATCGGCTAACCCTAGCATTAGTGACGTTCAGGCCACCGTGGATGTTTTGTCTGCGGTAATTCGCCGGGACGGCACCGATATCTCAGTTAGCCGGATTAGTCGGGATGATTATTTAGGTATCCCTACAAAATCTACTTCGGGTAGACCCAATCAGTTTTACGTAGATCGTCTTATAAGCCCCGTCCTTAAGGTGTGGCCCACCCCGGAAAACAGCACCGACGTTATATTATATGACCGACTTGTTCGGATAGATGACGCGGGCTCTTCCATTAATACGGTTGAAGTGCCCTTTAGGTTCTACCCCTGTCTCGCAGCAGGTCTCGCCTACTACATCTCTTTAAAACGTGCCCCGGACAGGGTCCAGATGTTGAAATCTGTGTACGAAGAAGAGTTTCTTAGGGCCGCAGAAGAGGATCGAGATCGTGCTAGCTTCAGCATACTCCCCTCCTACAGTTATCTTAGTGCTATCTGATGGCCCGGTATGCCTCAAATAAGTATGCTTTAGGTATCTCGGATCGTTCTGGTGCCGCGTACCGTCTCCGCGACATGCGTAAAGAATGGACTGGGATGCTTGTAGGAAAGGACGAGTGGGAGGCCAAGCAACCTCAGTTGATGGTCGTCAAGACCCCTGCCGACCCACAAGCGCTACGAAACCCCAGGCCGGATAGAACTGAGCCTGCCGTGGAGGTTTTGCTCCAGTGGAATGCTTTTAAGTCCTCCTCCAGTGGTTCCTCGACCATTACAGTTACGGAACCGGGTCACGGTAGGAGCACCGGAGACGTGGTTCGTTTTAGATCAGTGGAAGATTTCGACGGGTTCACGGGGACCGCTATAGAGTCTTCCACGGGGTATTCTATTACGGTGCTCCCCGGAACCGTTGCCACAGATAATGTGTCTTATTACTATACCTTCTCATCAGACAGTGGGACGGCTTCCCTCGGAAACGTTACCGGGGGCGGCGGAGTCTCTACGGCTGGTCCGGTAAGTCCGACAGATTGAGTTTTTGAAATGGCCTACACATACACAACATTGAAGACCGCCATACAGGACTACGTGCAGAGCACGGAGGCTACGTTTGTCAGCCAACTGTCGCGGTTCATCCTGAACGCCGAAGAGCGCATTTTAAAGGAGTGCCAACTTGACGTCTTTCGGAAGTCTTCGCAGGGAACGGCGTCTTCTGGTAATGCGTACCTTCAAAAGCCAAGTGACTTCTTAGCGCAGAACTCTTTGAGTGTAATCAATGGGTCCAGCAAGGAGTTTTTGCTATATAAGCAGGCCACCATGTTGCAGGATTACACGCCCGACCCCGCAACGACTGGGACACCTTTGTATTACGCTGATTGGGACGAGGCCACCTTCTTGTTAGCACCTACTCCGGATTCCTCTTACACCATGGAGCTTCATTATTTCTATCGTCCACAATCAATAACGGAGTCCTCTGATGGAACCAGTTGGTTAGGGACGAACGCGGAGTTGGCGTTGTTGTACGGATCCTTGGTAGAAGCTTATACCTTCTTAAAGGGCGAAGCGGATATTTTAGGGTTGTATAACCAGCGATTCCAGGAATCCTTGCAGTGGATGAAGAATCTGGGTGAGGGTTTACAGACCATAGATCAGTACCGGCAGGACCGGATACGTAGAGAGGCCCAGTAATGCCTGCCGTATCCGCATCCAGTGAGCTAGGAACAGCCCTTGTATTTACCTCCGATAATGGTGGGCACTCTCCGGAGCAAGTAGCCGAGATGGCTTTAAACAAGATAATGCAGGTTTCAGATAATGCCCCTCCTGTTATACGAGATCAGGCGTTTGCTCATAGAGAACGTCTGAAACAAGTGTTAGTATTTTACATGAACAAGATGGCGCAGAGCGAGAGAACCACAATCTGGGCTTTAATGAATCAGCAGGGCCATGAGGACATGGCAGAGATTATAAGGAGACTGTAATGGCTATTGGAACCTCCGCAATTTGTGGGTCGTACAAAAAAGAGATAAATGCCGGGATTCATTTTTGGACCTCGCATTCTCGTGGAGACGGAAGCTCTATTGCTGCCGACACCTTTAAGTTCGCTATGTACACGAACTCTTCGGCTTTTGATGCGGACACAACGGGGTACGCCACCACCGCTGAAGTAAGTGGCACCAATTACACTGCGGGCGGAGCGTCTCTAGCCAGTGCAACGATAGGACTTGGGGACAACAGCAGTTCTGTTCCTACGGCGTTTATTGACATGGCAGACGTTACGTTTAGTAACGCGACTATTACCGACGCACGCGGCGCTCTTATTTATAATTCGACTTTGGCTAATGCGGGAACCGCAGGAGACACAACCCACGCGGCCACGCCTTCTGTTTGCGTGATTAATTTTGGTGGGGATAGCTCCTCAAGTGCCGGAGACTTTACAGTTACCATGCCTACAAACGACGCAAACAGTGCTTTAATCCGTATTGCGTAATGGCTTTAATTACTGGCTGGGATCGCGGGACATGGAACCAAGGGGCTTGGAATAGTCCTCTTTCCGTTGCTCTTACTGGTGTTTCAGCCGCTACCGCCATTGGCAGTGTAGAAGTTCAGATAGAGGTTTCGGTTACTGGTGTTTCGGCGGCCACTGCGGTAGGAACAGTAGAGGCTCAGATAGAGGTTCCGGCAACGGGTGTTTCGGCGGCCACTGCGACGGGCAGTGTAACGGTTACAGGCGAGGCCAATCTAACCCTTACGGGTGTTTCGGCGGCCACTGCGGTAGGAACAGTAGAGGCTCAGATACGGGTGACTATTACAGGTGTTCAGGCTGCGACGGCAGTTGGCCCGCCTCTTATATGGAACGAGATCGTCCCAGGACAGGACGCGGACTGGGATCCAATAACTTACACACAAGCCCCTAATTGGGCTAAGATAGCGGCATAGGAATAGAATCATGGCATCGACATACACAACAGGCTTCGGCATAGAGAAGATTGGTTCTGGGGAGCAGTCCGGTACTTGGGGGACCACGACGAACCATAATCTGGATATTGTTGATAGAATAGCCTCGTACAAAGCGGTGGGTCTTTCTGGAACCACACACACTCTTACGGTTCGAGAAGCGTCTCCAGGGTCTGGAACGGAGAACCTCCAAGACGGTATGTACCGAGTAATTAAGTTTACAGGTGCGTTGGGTGCTAACAATACGGTTACAATAGCGCCGAACACGTCCCCGGCTTGGTTCATTATTGAGAATGCAACTACGGATTCAGGGTCCAGTGGGCCTTATTCGGTGATCCTTACGCAGGGTTCCGGGGCAAACGTCACTGTTCAGAACGGTAAGAACGCGATTATTTACTGCGACGGAGCGGGCTCCGGTGCAGTGGTTTACGATGCTTTAGCAGATCTTCAGGTGGGAACCTTGGAGGTTACGGGCGCTGCGGCTATTGATGGGGCTTTGACCCAAGGCGGCGCGTCCCAGTTCAACAGCACGTTAACCGTAGGCGTCAACGACACCGGCTATGACGTAAAGCTATTTGGAGCGACCAGCGGCAAATCCCTTCTTTGGGATGAGTCAGCCGACAGTTTGATCGTAACAGGGACGACTACTTTAGTAGGGACGACCAACTTAGACGCAGTAGACATTGATGGTGCAACCCAGATTGACGGGACCGTCACCGTAGGCGTCAACGATACCGGCTATGACGTAAAGCTATTTGGAGCTACTTCAGGCGCATACATGCTATGGGATGAAAGTGCTGATGACCTCAAGTTAGTCGGTGCAGCGGGGCTAACCGTTGCGGGTGATATTGATATTGACGGAACAACCAACCTAGACGTTGTGGATGTAGACGGCGCGGTTAACTTTGCAGCAGACGTAACCTTTGCCGATGGCGCGGATATCATTACGGCTTCGGCGGGGACTTCAAACTTCAGAGCGGGTGTTAACGCCGGTAACTCCATTGCATCAGGCGGCAACTACAACGTCGCCATCGGTGATGAAGCTGGCACGGCGATCACGACAGGCGATCAAAATACTTTAATTGGATATGCCGCTGGTGATGGATTTGATACAGAATCCTACAATGTTGCTGTAGGTTATAATGCTTTAGGGGGAGCTTCTTATGCAGCAGAATACAATACAGCTATAGGTACTAACGCAGGTGGGGCAATTACTACAGGAGGCGTAAATGTTTTCGTAGGTTCTAATTGTGGTGATGCAACTACCACAGGCTCTGGTAATGTAGCGGTCGGTCAAGAAGCATTTGGTGTTAATACAACAGGAGGCCAAAACGTAGCTCTAGGATATAATGCGTTAAAAGTTACTGAGACAGCTAGTAATAATACTGCTGTTGGTCATAATGCTTTAACTGCAAATACTACTGCGGCTGGTAACACTGCCGTTGGTCAAAGTGCCCTTAGTGCCAATACCACAGGTGCTAGTAACGTAGCAATCGGGCTTACTGCCCTCGATGCCAATACGACAGGAAGTACAGTTACGGCGGTCGGAGCGGGTGCTCTTGGGGCCAATACGACAGCAGGCAATGGCACAGCAGTTGGGGGCAACGCCCTTGCTGCCAATACTACCGGCGCTTCAAATACGGCGGTCGGCAAGACAGCACTAGCCGCAAATACCACCGGAGCGCAAAATACTGCGGTGGGCCTAGAGGCTGGTGCGGCAGTAACAACCGGAACTTACAACGACTTCTTTGGTTTTCGGGCTGGTGATAAGACCACAACCGCATCTCTTAATGTTGGTATTGGCGGCAATGCAATGGGTGCTAATACAACTGGAGCTAATAATGTAGCAGTTGGGTCCAGTGCGTTGCTTGCATGTACCACGGGTAATAATAACACAATAATCGGCAAGGGTGCTGGGGACAATATAGTTGACGGCATCTATAATGTATGTGTGGGAACCTTGGCAGACCCAAGTGCCACCGACGGCAATTTCCAAATTGTGATCGGTACTGCGATAGCAGGTAGCGAAGACTATCAATTTACCTTTGGAACGACTAACAGCGTTGTTCAAAATGAATTTGATACTGACGCTGCTTGGACACGCACATCGGATAGACGTAAGAAACGCAATATCCAAAAAGATAATCTGGGTCTTGATTTTATTAATGATTTGAAAACTGTAACGTACCAGTGGCGACCAGCGAATGAGTATCCAAAAGAATGGAATGAATATTCTGAGGATAGCAATATAAATACTGATGTTGTAATGCACGGTATGATTGCCCAAGACATCAAAGTAGCTTTGGATAAGGCGGGCTGTGATACCTTTGCAGGGTGGAAAGAGCGTTCTGACGGCAGTCAAGTAATGAGCCGTGAAATGTTTGTGATGCCTCTGATTAAAGCAATACAAGAACTATCTGCAAAAGTGACTGAACTAGAGGATAAATTAAATGGCTGATGTACTAACTGCTGACGAGATTGCTGCACACTTTTCTGCAATGGATGACAGTGTAACGCTGATTAATGCAACCGTTGCTGATGATACGGAAGCTCTTGCCACACACGGCAGTGCCGCTGAAGTTAAATTAATGGTCACCCGCAATACGGACCATCTCGAACTTCAGGCAACACATTCTTGGTATAGCGATTCATCCAAGAGTAAAACGCCTTACACAAATGCGGTGACGGCTGGCAAAGCCTACGTTGCAGGCTAATGGCAACTTTAACCGCTAAGGATGTGCGTGGGAAACTTGAGACCCATGAAGCGGTGTGCGCGGAGCGTTGGAAAGAAACCATCGAGCGCATTAAGCGGCTGGAGCTAGTTATGATTAGCTCGGCTGGCGCGGTTATTTTGCTTATGGCTGGAATGTTGTGGAAAATGTAGATGCCTTTAACAAAAGTGCAGTTTCAACCTGGAGTTAACCGCGAAGTCACGTCTTTTGCGGAGCAGCAGGGTTGGCGCGATTCAAACTTAATCCGTTTTAGATCGGGCCGCCCTGAGAAGATGGGCGGCTGGGTAAAGACTGCGGGTGCTGCGGTTACTGGAACGGTACGGTCTCTTAACTCTTGGATCACTCTGGGTGCTTTAAAGTTAATGGGCGTCGGTACTGAGACGAAGTTCTACATAGAGAACGGCGCGGCGTACTACGACGTAACGCCTATACGAAGCACCGCAACGTTAGGGGCAAATCCCTTCACCACAGGCAGCGCGGGTTCTGGAATAATTACTGTAACGGCGGCGGGTCATGGCGCTGCGGTAGGTGATTTTGTGGTCTACAGCGGAGCGACCACCGTAGATGGGTTGACGATTGCTGATTTAAACAAAGAGCAAGTTATAACCGCCGTAACGTCGGCCAACGCCTACACGTTGGATACAGGTGGTGCGGCCACCTCCGGATCCACAGCGGGTGGCGGATCGGCAGTGGTTGCGAACTATCAAATACACGTTGGTGTTGAGAATGCGGTACAAGGCGCGGGTTGGAGCGCCGGGTTCTTCGGCGGTCAGACACTTACATACAGCCAGACCACCTTGGACGGCGGAATAAACGCCAGCGTCACGTCAATAGATTTAACCTCTGCCTCGGATTTTGAGACGGCCTCGTCAACGACATCGGCGGCTGTCGCTGTAGTGGACCAGTTCATAAAGCTAGCAGATTCTTCCGGTTTCCCAGCTAAAGGAACCGCCAAGATAAACAGTGAGAATATAATCTACGGCACTAACCAAGGTAATATTCTCGGTGAGATAACGCGGGCCGCAGACGGGACAACGGCAGCAATACATGCCAGTGGCGATACAGTCACGTTTGTCGGTTTAATACAAATTGATGATGAGCTTGTCCAATATACTGGGAAATCCAGTAATGACTTGAACGCTGGTGTTGTCCGAGGGACTAGGGGTACAACCGCAGCGGCCCATGCTGATGACGATATTGTCAAGGAAGCCAACGGATTCTACGGCTGGGGAGATGAGGTTGAACCTTTTACGGCTGGTGAGGCCCGTCTTTGGTCCCAGGACAATTGGGGCGAAGATTTAATCCTGAACGTGCGCGACGATAACGTCTATTATTGGGATGCTTCTTTGGGCCTAGACAATAGGTCCCTTCCTTTAAGTTCCCAAGTGGGGGCCTCTGACGCACCAACCATAGCTAGACAAGTTCTGGTATCGGACACGGACAGGCATGTCATTTGCTTTGGTGCAAACACCATAGACACGACGGCCCAAGATTTATTACTTGTACGGTGGTCGGATCAGGAAAACGCGGTAAATTGGACGCCTTCGGCGACAAACACGGCGGGAGACCAGAGGTTATCCTCTGGTTCTGAGATAATAACAGCGGTTGAAACCCGTCAGCAGATCCTAATCTGGACGGATTCGTCGCTTTACAGCATGCGGTTTGTAGGGCCTCCCTTCATTTTCTCTTTCAATCTGTTGGCGACTAACGCCTCCATTATCTCCCCTAATGCTGCGGTTGCTGTTGGAGACCGTGTCTTCTGGATGGACACGGAAAACTTCTTTATGTACGCGGGCCAGATACAAATCATTCCCTGCACGGTGCTCCGTTACGTCTTTGACGACATAAACACGGACGAGACCCTCAAGTTCTTTGGCGGTGCCAACCGGATGTTTGACGAGATCTTCTGGTTCTATTGTTCCTCAGACAGCAGCGACATAGACCGCTACGTCAAATACAACTACGCCGAGAGCACTTGGGATATAGGGTCCTTGTCGCGAACCGCTTGGCTTGATTTTGGTCTTCTAAGTAAGCCACGCGCAGCGGGTTATATTGACAGCGCTAACTACATCTATGACCACGAAACAGGGACCACGGCAGACGGAGAGTCTATGTCCCCGTTTATCGAATCCTCCGTGTTCTCCATGGGGGACGGCCAACAGTTCTCGTTCATAAGTCGTATTGTCCCAGATATCGACATCGCAAGCTCCGATGCGACGGCTTCTGTAAACTATATTCTAAAGACAAGGGATTATCCCGGCGAGAGCCTGTCTACAAACTCCACGAGCGCCGTTACAAGCACCACGGATCAGGCTTTCGTCCGGTCCAGATCGCGGTCCACGGTTCTACGTGTTGAAAGTGACGAGAGCGACATCCAATGGACTATGGGCGACACTCGTTTAGATATCCGACCTGACGGGAGACGATAATGGCTAAATTACTTCAAACCACACTTCCTCTGGTCCAACCGCAGTATGATTTTGATACGATGGTTCGCTTGGTCAGTGTTCTAGAGGACGCCCTGACCAGAACAGAAATTCCTGCTGTAATAAGCGGAGAAGATGACACTAACGGCGTAAACTGGTTTATGGACTAATGGCTTCTGCATACAAAAATATAACTAAGTTAGTAGGCGCTACAGGGGATGTTATAGTTTACACATGCCCTTCGGTAACCGAAGCGATTGTAAAAAGTATAAATCTATACAATAGTCACACAGGATCTGTTGTTGTATACTCTAAAATAACAGACAGTTCAGCTTCCGTTACGGCGACATTGCAGAAGGCCACTCTAGCTACATTGGCCTCAACTTCTCAATCCGCCGACACGTCCCTGACCGGGCCTTTTGTTCTAGAGGCTGGTGATACGCTCGTTTTTAATTGTGCTACGGCATCTAAAATATACGTATTCGCTAGTGTTCTGGAGATTTCATAATGGCAATAGACACGACACCCAAAACACGCGGTGAGCCCAGTATCCAATCCCTGGCTTCTGGGCTGGGAACTTTGGGTCGCTATGGCGATAATTACATGGTCCATGCGGCTGAAGGCGAGACCTTTGTGCCCAAGGAAATCCTAGACGCTAATCCTAATCTAAAAAGTGCTCTGTTCCAACAGATGAAGATGATGGGTATCGAGGACCCTAATCGTTATGTTGTTGGTGACGCCTTAAATTCCATTAACCCTATTACTGGGCAGCCAGAATTCTTCTTTAAGAAGTTGTGGTCGAAGATTAAGAAGGTTGCTCCTCTTATTGCCCCTATTATAG
>Ga0209337_1001815_pt1 | contig 15881 bp, 15 predicted proteins | sample LinPmetageLP53_FD_184044 | JGI IMG/M metagenome (GOLD analysis project Ga0209337, IMG submission 184044) | Marine viral communities from the Pacific Ocean - LP-53 (SPAdes) (version 2) | ecosystem: Environmental > Aquatic > Marine > Oceanic | place: Pacific Ocean | collected 2010-02-08
ACCTTCCTTTGAAATCATATCATTGACTTCAAAAGGTAAACCATAAAATTTATTATCTTTGAACTCATAGGTATAACTTGATTGCTCACAGAAGGTCACAATCTTATCAAGCAAACCAACATAGATCCTCTTTGTTCTCATATCGAACAAGTGAATCTCTCCGTTCCAGTGTCGTCTTCGATATTGAGGCATGAACTTTGCACCTTCTACCTCAAAGGTAAATCGGTCTCTTAGTTCATGTTCAACATGTGGTTCTGTATCAATCTTAAGGTAAACTTCATTTACCTTCTCGATTATCAAATGAGCCATTCATATAGGTTTCACCTATACATATTTATCAGGCACTTTCAAATCGATGTTCTAAAATAATTCTGTAGAAGTTATCTCTCATTTGAATGAGACCTTCTTGTTCGCGAGGATCTCCACCAGGCCACCTCTCAATTGCTTGAGATAATCCTGTGTGAATAAGACGAATACCCTCTATGGGTAATTCTATATGATAGTAACCGTCTGGGTCCATTAGCCTAATCCTGAACTAAACCTCATAAAGTCTATACTATTCTTAATCTGATATGTCCTATTCGTTATCTGTTTGAGGATCTCTTCTATGAACCTCAACATTACTTCGTAGTATTCAATCTTTAACGAAACTTCTGAGAGCTTTGTATCTGCATCCAGATACTTTTGCATAGTTTCTTTATCTCTAATCTTCTTGGGAAACGGGTTATCAATGTAAACTTCTGGGTCTGATTTACCAGAGAAGTACTCATAACGTTCGTGTCTAATGTTTTTTCTCTGTTGTTCTGCCTTCTTTCGAAGTAACATCAGAGTATTATATATGTCATAATATTTGGAATGTAGAACAGGTATATTAAGAGACTCAGTATGTAAATTATCTGGATTAATTTTAGAGTCATCATGCCACATTCCTTGAAGGGTTTCAAGGTCAATCATACTAACAACAGATTACACCCTCTATGTTATATACAGTATACTTGAAATTAACAGTTGCTGTCAAGTATTGAACATCAGTGGACTGTGCGTCAAACTGAAGTGTAGATAAAGAGTATGGAAAGATATTCTCAAACTTAACTTTAAAGTTTGGATTGTCAGATGAGTTGTAGATAGCCAATGTTCCATCAGAATATAGATTTAATTCACTTTCATCTTGATAGTTTGATGGATAGTTTGATGGAGCTTTGTCCTTTTGCCACTGATAGATTTCATTAAGAGATTCTGGAAACCCAAGACCTCTCATCCAGTTTTGGATCTCAAGGTAGTTTGTAAGATCCTCATCAACTAGGAATGTGAGAGTCAAATCACCAAAGGTAATCTTCTCACCAGCACGAGGAATATCCGTTAGATAACTTGGTTGTATCGCAACACCCAGATCCAAACTAGGCACGTTAACTTGATACCCAAAGAAGGATACTTTGGGTGCTCTAACGACAGAGAATTGAAATCCTGTTGGTGCTAGGAAGTTTCTGTTCTCTATTTGTCTGGAAAAATTTGCATCTGGAGTTCGTGATTCGCTCATTCTTCTACAATAGATGCGCCAGTCCAACCACCATTCTTACCGTCAGGATTATTCATCAAGTTAGTAGGTGATGTGTTTGTTGACCAGGTTTTTCTTTCACTATAAACATCAGACCAGTGTTGATTTCCACCAGACTTTCTAACATAGTAAACAGTTTTTGAACTATCAGCTGGTGATTTTCTTGAGATGTGGAATGCCATATTGTTTCCTCTAGAATGGTATCACAAATTTTATTATTAACTATTTATCAACAACCTTTGATTGAAGATGCTACTGAACCACCAATTGATGAACCCATATCTTGACCCAACATAACAGCCCAACCTGATGCGAGCCATCCGACATAAGGAATACCAACTAAGAATGGTGTAGCAGCTGTTCCTAAACTAGCTCCTACCAGTGCACCGTTTGACTCTCCTCCACCTTCCGCCTTGATACACTCTTCGGACCTCGCATTGGACTTTCCCGACTCATTCACTCCTTCACTAGAAGTTCCAGGAACATATTGATTATTTTTAGTTTTTGTTGTTCTACCACCAATACCGAATAAACCATTAGATGTATCTACATATGACTCACTATCCAATACTGTAGGATCATGTCCTTTATAATCTACACTATAACTTCCATCAGGATTTACAGTTACAGTGTATGATGAGTAATCTCCAACTGGTGGATAGTTGATTTGTGCTGGTTGTATTGGTGTTCTTAAATTATGTCCGACAATTGCACCAACATTAGCAACTCCAACAAATATAGCTAAACCTACTACAATTTTCTTTCCTAATTGGTTATTCTTCATAGTAGTAATGTAAGTGACCTATTTATAAAACGGCATAAAAAAAGACCCCCGAGATGGGGGTCTGAAAGGACAAGTGGGACACCCGGCCCCACAACATCCACTCATATCACATGAGGTTTTTAACAGCCACACGTCTGTAGTAACGGTTGCTATTGACACGGAGTCTACCAAGACCCTGACCATTAGCTGCCGAACCTTCGGCGAATGGGTTAGCAACCAGACCATAACGGGTCTTGAAGCCAATTTTAGGCTGGAAGGAGTTCTCTCCAACAGCACGAACCATTTGAAGGGGAACGTAAGGACAATAGAATAGTCCAGCGTCATAAGGGGAAGAACCCTTATATCCAACAACGTAGTACTGGTTACCATTAGGACCATTACCCGAAGTCAGGTTGGCCGAATAGGGATCGATGTATACACGGAACTTACCGTTAATCGTACCAGCGAATGTGTTACCGGTGTCATCAACGTTCAAGTTAGCGTTGAGTGCTGGAGTGTAATCCAGGATACCAGCCATCGTAAGTGCGGAAGCAACGTCTGCGGAACACAGAACCATGTTGCCTTTCCCTCTACGAGTTCTTTGTGCGATCGCGTTAGCGTCACGCTCGATTTGGAAAAGAAGTCCTTTGAACTTCTCAACAGACCAACGACCATTGGAGTCGATGTCCAGGTCAAATACACCCTGAGTAGCAACGTTCTGAGCTGCACCCTGTTCTGCTGTCATATAGATGGTACGGATAACCTCACGGTTAATCTCGGCCAAGATTTCAGTAGAAAGGATGTTAGCCAGTTCGGCTTCAGCGTTAAGACCATGGATAGCCTTAAGGTCTTGAGCCAGTTCTAAACTGTACTCAGCCTTCAGTGCTCTAGACTTAGCGGTAACAGTAACTTTCTCGATCGAGAAAGCCATCTGGTTGAAGGCTTCGTTGCCGGTACCATCAAGGTTCTCAGCGTCGCCTGTAGCCATACCACCACCGGCGGTATATTGAGCTGTGTTAGTAGAAGCAGCACCAACGGGGTTAAGAACACCAGGATTGTCTCCTCTCTGTACAGCGGTTCCCAGACCAACGGCCTGGTCAGCCCAACCAGCGTTAAGAGCTCCGTTCTTGTTCTGTCCAGAGAATACGGTATCTGCTTCATCGAACAGAGCCTCAGCTCCAGCCTGATTCTCATAACGGGATCTCATCGCGAAGATGAGTCCAGTAGGTCCATTCATAGGTTGAACGCCAGCCAGGTCATAAGCGACCAGGTTAGGCATTGCGCGTCTGATCAAAGAGATCAGAACGGGATCGAAACCAGCAACAGGACCAGCTGCGGTTGCGGATCCAGAGAAACCACCTTGAGCACCAGCAGCGTTGGCTGCGTTGGTGGGTGATTCCATCAGGTTGATACCCTGACTAAATGCTTGCTCTTCTTTGAGGAACTTTTCTTGGTTCTCAAGCAGGACAGCGGTCACACTTCTACGATGTGAATCCTTAATAGGATCGAGACCCTCATAATCGAGGAGGGGACTCCACTTTTCCTGCAGATGCTCGGATTGGAACATTTGCTTTTACCTTTTGATTTTGTGTTTTGTTTGAATTAATCTAAAATTCACTTTTTGAAAGCGTTCAGAGTTCTGAGATAGGCTTCCATACTAGATGCTACAGGAGCATCAGTCGTATCTACACCCTCAGAAAGTGTCTGTGGGGCTTCCGATTTTGCAGTTGGAGCCTTGGAGAAGTATGACTCCTTCAGGGATTCCAGCTTTTCACGATATTCTTCTTCACTTTCAAACTCAACACTTTCAGCAAGTGAGGAGAGCTTTTCTTTCTGAGTGACTGCAAGTCCTTCAGAAACTTGATCAAGAATATTATCAGATACTGATTCAGACAAACGCTGATTCAGACCAATGTTCTTGTCAATTTGCTCATTGAGCTTGGTTTCCATATCATCAAGTTTTTCTACCATACTCTCAAGTACATCATATTTGTCTTCAGGGATTGTTACATAATGTTCTTCAAAGAGTCCCTTCATTCCAGAAAGGAAGGACTCGGTCATTTCGGTCTTGAGACCATGTTCGATGGCTAATTCGTTCTCGGTCATCCACTCTTCAGCGACGTACTCAAGATACGAATCAACACGTTCGGTGAGGGCTTCTTTCAGACCCTCTCTAGCTTCTTCCAGTTTGATTTCATACTGGGCTTCTAGTGCCTCATGGATTTCAGAAACTTTAGAGTTGAGAGCTGATTCAAAGACCAACTTGGCCTTTTGTCTAAACTCTTCAGACAACTCTTCACCACCGAGGAGAGCGTTAACATCTTCTTCGATGTCAATCTCTTCTTCGACAGTTGCTTCTGTTGCGACGGGTGCCTCTTCCAGGACTTCCTCTTCAGTTTCGGCCTCTTCTTTTGCCATACCCTTCATTGGGTCAGCGGCCTTAGCCCCTTTGTTGACTACATCACGAACCTGTTTAATGGTTCCACCGGGAGTCTTCAGCTTTGCCGAATCGTCATCAGATTTATAGTTTTCAGGGGTAGGTCCACCTAGATCTTCTACAGCTGGTTGTCCAGCTACAGCTCCAGGGGCCAATTTCTGAATGGGATCACCGGCTTTGGCGTTCGCATTCACAGCAGTTTTGGATTGCTCCATTTCTTGTAGATCTCCACGAGACATTTGAACTTTACTCCGATTAACCTTATTTATTTAATCTATATTTATTTATAATATTGGTATCTCTGTATTATCAGAGACTATTTAAGAAACTGTTGAAAATATCCAACTTTTTCTCATCAAGTTGTTTTTGATCGACCAATGTATTGATATACTTGTAGGTCTTAGCTACTTGAGATTCTCTCAAGATGCCACCATCCCAAACCCAATCCTTGCCTTCCATAATGCCTTCAACGAAAGCATCAGGAGCAGAAGGATCAGAAACGATGTCAGCTGCTGTTGATAACATAAAGTCATCACCAACAACATTTACACCTTCTCTTGTTTGTTTGAGTGATCCGATTCCTCTAGAAGAAACGCCCAACTTAACTCCTTCGCTGATGAGAGACTCTGCAATCTTACCCATAGGAGTCGATAAGATTTTGGCCTTACCGATAAAGTTGTTCCCACTCTCTTTGAGAGAAACAATTTTGTGACTGACGCGATCCAGATTAACTGTTGGGCCATCTGGGTGTCCCAGTTCTCCAAGAGCTCTACCTGCTTGAATGTGGTTCTCACTGTATCTTTGGACTTCTCTTCTTAGAGTCTCCATTGGATACATACGACCATTTCTATTCTTGAGGTCTCCCTGTAGGAAGATTCCTTCGATGAACATGTTTTTCTTACCGTTGCGTTCTTCAACGATAACTTCTACCTGTTCAATTTCTTCTCTAATTAGTTTCATGGTTTTAAGCTGTGTAACCTACTTGAGTTCCTAACACGTCCGCACTAGCTGCAAATACAACTTGAGTTGACTTCTTCTCCAAAAATTCAACACTATTGGGAGCAATAGTCATAGAACCGACTCCGACTCCACTTTGTGTTTCCAATACGGTTACTTTTTGGATAGCGCCGTTAGTATTAATCAAACGAACCACACTAGCTCCAGTAAAACTAGTGGCGGCTCCTGCATTCGTCGGACATGGAATCTCTGCACCGACTAGTAATGTTCTGGCCATTGATATACCTAGTGTATGATGTTATTTATTGAATTTCCGCATCCAAGTCGATGTCTCCATCAACTTCGGGTGCTTCTTCAGAATCTAGATTAACGTCATCATCAAAAATTGATGCAGCAACATTAGGTCTAATCCCTTGAATCTTTTCAGCAGTTCGTGAGAACAACTGATCTTTAATCGCATCACTTACTGATGAAGGTGATTCATCCTTCACTAGTAAATCCATAAGTTCATCCATATCCATAGGTGTAATTTTCCTTTATTTAGATCTCCCCACCAGTGGGAGTTTCAGGAGCTTCTGGTGTTGGTGGATCGAGAGGAGCTCCACCATTAGATGGAGGTAAAGCTCCACCAGGTGCAGGAGCTCCACCTGCCATAGGATCTAGAGCTGCCATTGCAGGATCTGGAATTGCTCCAGATTCAATTTCCTTCTCGATAAGTTTATCTTGTTCAATAATTTCTTCATCAGATTGACGAAGAACATTCCTTCTTACATAATCATTGGAGTAATACTTACCAATATATTGTTGTGTTTGTTCTGCCAGAGTCAGTCTTTCTCTTAGAAGTTCTGCGTCTTTCAGTTCTGCAAAGTGATTATCATAGAGGAAATCATACTGAATATGATCATTCATATACTCCCAATCTTCAGGAGTAATGATATTTTTCAGAATAAGTTGAGTCTTCAACATATCACTGAACATTTCAGAGAATCTCTTTCTCATTCTTCCAACAAACTTGGAGAATTTAACTTCATCTCTGAGGATTTCAGAAGAACGACCCATTGAGAATCCACTATCTCCCTGAAGTCTTGTCTCAGGAACATTCAGTGCCCTGTACAATTTCTTTTGGAAGTAGTTGATATCAGTGATTTCGCCTAGGTTCTGACCACCAGGAAGTGTAGTAATTTCAGTACCACGACCACCTTCACGTCTAGGAAGCCAGAAGTCTTCCATCATAGACATGAACTTCTTATCGTCACGAACTTCGCCAGTGTTGGCATCATAGACAAGTTTATTTCTATAACGCTGCATCACATCACGAAGGTATGCTTCTGCTTTCTGTTTTGGTAGATTACCAACGTCAATATAGAAGATTCTTCTTTCTGGTGCTCTTGAAAGACGATAGATTACCAAACTATCCTCAATCATCATCAGTTGATTGAGTGGTTTGATTGATTTATGAAGCCATGAAAGGGTTGATCCCTTATTTCTATCTACCAATCCAGAGGTACAATATGTGACCGAATCTTTAGTTAGTTTGATTCCCTTGGCTGGAGAAGATCCATACTGATTACTTCCACCAGGTGTATAGATGAAATACTCCTCAAGTTCTGGAAAATCATATGTTGATGGATTATCTCTTTCGGCTCTAGCCAATCCATCATTTCTGGTTTTTTTGACCTGACGAATATACTTCATCTTTGCAGAATCAATATATCTCAGTTCTTGAATACCATCTTGGGGATTCTTTTGGTCAATTACTTTGTTATAATATAGTCTTCCATCAATATACCAATTACGGAAGATCTCATGAGCCTTCTTATCGAAGTCCAAAAGTTCTAAAATATATTTAAACTCTTCTCTTAATTTCTTTTTAATGCCATCACTAGCATTTAAGTTTGACAGTTCGATCGACACTGGGCTATCGTTCGTATCAGAAACAATTGCCTCGTTTACAATGTCTTCAATTGCACTATCACATTCTGGATACAAAGCCATAGACCTGTATCGTCTGATAAGTTCGTTTTCGTTACGATAAACGCCCTCAATATCTACATAAGAACCAAAAAACCCACTACTGATATAACTCTCCTGCCCATCGTTTTTATTCGGTGGGACGGGAGAAATTGCACCAGGTGGGTTTTTCTCGTTATCTTCAATTGAGAATCCAAATAGTCTCGCCATTTTATAGAGTAACTAGTAACTTCCGTTCTAGTTATTTATCAGGCTAAAACTTACTGGATTGTTCCTACTTGATCATCGGATGAACCAGACTCTTCACTTTCACCAATGGTGAAGTACTGAACAGCGAAGGTTACATCAAATTCTTCAATAGTACCTTCTGTATCATAGCTAAGCGCAATAGCTGATACATTGGTAGGCCAGATATCATAGAACTTGTAAGTTCTAAGAACAGATGATTCGTTACCAGTGTTCTCAGTAGAGAATCTTTCTTTACCACGACCCAATTGCTTAACATAAGCATTAGTCATGTAAGAATTTGGATTAGTAACACCAGTTGCATCATTCAGTTTCGAAAGCTTGTTCATCCAAGCTTCGAATGATGTTCTCAGACCAAAGTCTTCATCATTGATGATGGTAACGGTCCAAGGATCAAAGGTTCTTTCTCCAGCAACTTTGAGTTGACGACCTCTGAAAGCAACAGGAATTTCTGCTACAGTAGATGCTGGAAGTTGAGCTGCCTTACACAAGAAGGCCATCTTGGTGTTTGATTCGTTCTCACCCTCACCCCAAAAATCCTCAGCGGCTGCTGGGAATGAGGGAAGAGTTACCTCAAACAGATTAGGACGGGCACCACCGCCCGCTAACCTGGATTTGAAATTAGAAAGTGTTTTTGTTTGTGCCATTTTTAGGGTTCCTCTTTAATGTGTTAGTATCGATCAAACAGTACCAACAAGTTCTTCAAACGAGACACCAGTTCTGGTGGCTACGAATGTAAGAGTAATGTAGTTGATTGACTTAGTAGGTTTCAGGAAGATATCAGCTCTGAACTCATTGTTATCAATGATGTCAGGAGTGTTATTTGTGTCATCACAAACAACTACGAAACCGTAAATACCTCTCTTAGCTTCAACATCTCTCAGATAAGGTTCAACAATATTTACAAAGTTAGACCTTGTAATCGAATCATTGAGTTGGAAGAGTTGTGCATTAGCTGCTCCTTCAAGAGCTTGTTCGACTGTGAGGAACAATCTTCTGACGTTAATTCTATCAAACGCTGAAGCGTATGACAGAGCCGTTTTATCACCAAACAGAATAATACCGGATCCTCTTTGATTTACAATAGAGTTGACTCTAGAACCATAAAGAACATCTCTTTGTGCTTTGGATGGGTTGTAAGCCAACTTGATAGAGTTATTCAGAACACCTCTAGTCAATCCAGCTGGTGAGAACCAAGGGAAAGATTCGATAGAAGTTCTAACCATTAAACCAGCAACATCTGGGTTACATGGAATATAACGGAATTCGTTATTGAATCTATCGTAGGTGTACTTATAACCAGAATCAAATACAGCGTAAGAAGAAGAACTCAGTGCCGAGTAGTATCTTAATAGGTTCTCAGTTTGTGTTGCCGAGTTATTAACACTAACAACATTGGCTCTGTGTGGAGAAACAACAGCCATACAATCCTTTCTTCCCTCAGCGATTGAGATAATTAGGTTTGCTTTAGCTTGTGAATCTGACTCTACAGTAAGTGATGGACCCATCATAAGGTAATCAACTGCAATATCATCTTTGTTACTAAAGAGATTGTAAGAAGTATTCAATCCACCAAGTGTAGCGGCCATACCACCACCAACTTGATAATCAACACCACCAGCTAAAGTGTATGCTTTATTACCAATGGAGGAGAAGTTAACTCCTTGTGCATTTTGTCCCCAAAGACCTGCACCAATTGTGACAGCCGTATATCCTGTTGAGAATCCATTGGATTTCGGCGAAGTATTGTGGAATCCATCAACTGCCTGTGAAGTATTATATCCAGCGTAGATATAATTCGAATTCAGAGCTAGAAAATCCTTGTAGTAAGTTCTAGTAGGACTGTCCCCATCAGCTGTTGCGTCTTTTGCTTTCGAAAGACTCAAGAATTTCTCAAGAATAGTTCCTTGGCCTCCTGTTACTGAACCCTTATCATCAACAACTACAACGTGAATAGCGTCGTTATTTGCACTTCTAGAAGAAGAGAAGTTGTTATCGACAGGTTTAGGTGCCAGTGATTTCCAATAAACAACAGAGTTGGACAAACCAAGTGTTTGTTGTTCATACCAATCAACTGCTGAAGCAGCGGCTGTTACTTTTCCATTACCAGTATTAACACCAACGTTGTTTACAAACAAAATACCATCAGCTGCTTCAAACGAACGAGCTGCGTTGGATTGTTGATAGTTCAGTTTGGTTTCTGTACCAGCTGAAGAAACCTGAGATACAATCTTAACATCGATTGTGGAGTTTCCATTGACAGTATCGGTAGAAACACCAGTAATGATGCCCTTCAGATAACCAGTAAATGTTGTAGTTGTTCCTGCTCCAGGAATAACAACATTACTAAGTGCACTTGTTACACCGTGTCCAACAATGGCTCCAGCCAATAACGGACTGACGGTGGTGATTCCAATTCTTTGGTCAGCTTGATTGTCAATCGTACATACTTTAAGATTATCTGCCCATGAACCGGGATTCTTAGAAGCGTATACGAAAGAGTTGTCGTTCAGATGATTTTCTTCATAATCATCGTAGTTGTCGATTTTAACTGTAGCACTTGCTGCTCCAACAGCAGCGTTAGCATTATTCAACGAACCGCCACCGGTTCTTACCACTTTTAAAATACCACCATAGCTCAGGAAAGAGCTCGCAGACATCCAATACTCATACTGTCTGTCAGTAGACATTGGCTTACCATATGTATTGATAAGCTGTTGCTCAGTCTCGATCGTAATCGCTTCATCGACAGGACCGATAGCAAAAGGTCCTGCAATTGCTCCGATGTTGTCGAGAACGTTCTCTGACCTTCCTATTGTTTGATCAACTTCCCTGATTAATACACCAGGAGATAATTGAGGAGTAGCCATTTGTTTCTCCTTAGTTCTCAGTTATACCTGAAAATATTTATGAAAATTAGGGATTTAGGTGGGAAAGCAATGGGTGAACACTCTTACCAGTCAGGATATGACCAATTTGTCGATGTATTTCTCTTTCCTCTATTTTTTATAATTCTTTTTATACTACAAAACTTGCACTCATATGAATATGAGGATGGATTTATTCCCTTTCCTTTCTTGTAAAACTCATCGATCAAATTTTTAGTTACACCACAAGTTCTACATCTCCTATCCGTGAGGAATAGTGGACCTAGTGATAGTTGGTCATCAATATTCATTACCAAGAATTCCACATATAATCCATACCACCAGCAGTTGTTCCATACTCATCATTTTTAGCAACAGACCATCTGTCACCTTCACTATCTACAAAGCTAGAAGAATCCAACCCATCATCGATAAAACCAAATGGAGCCATGTCTTGTTCGATTTGGTTTTTTTGGTCTTCATACAACCTCTTACGAATATCTTGATCTGTAAGTTCTTTGAAATAATCTTGAGCAACTAACCAGGCATAGATTACAAGACACATAGCCAAGTCATCATTACAACCTTCTTCTGCTTCAAAAGAATTTGATTTAGAGATGAAGGTTGTTAGTTCTGAAATTATATCATAATCACACAACATCAGTTTATCTTCCTCAATCATTGTCTTGAGATTTAGTGATCCAACCTTCTTCACAGTCTTTGACATCTTAACACCTAATTGTGTCTTCTGTCCAGAGAAACCTTGTCCGACAATCTGACCTGCTCTACCTCTCATAGAACACATCAGTAGGTTCTGATACTCCAAATCATATTGGAGAATAGAAGCTACCTGATCACCAACATCATTTACTTCACATAAAATGAAAGCTTGATTGTAACTCCTAGCCACCTCATAGATGACACTTGGAAACAACATTGGTTTAATAGTATTATCTCTATACTTAGCTACAACTTTATGAGGGAATGTAGTTATGTCAACAACAACAAAGGCACTGTAATCATTACCAACCCCACGTGCAACGTCAACAGTAATCGCATAATCATGCTTGTCCTCAGGTTTAATATAGACATCCAATCCAGCATTAGTTTGTATAGCCTTGTCAAACACCAGAGATTTCAGTTTACTTGGTGCAATTAGTGTGTCAACAGATCCAAGGAACTCACACTCAAACTCAATCTTGAATTGTTGTTCTGATGTGTTGGCAATAGTTTGTTCTTTCCATACAATATCTCTACCAGGAACTTCTGACCAGTGAACATCGGTTGGAATATATTCGTTTCTCTTTTTCTCTGCATCCATCCACAATCTATAAAAGTGGTTCATCCCGTGTGGGGTGGATACAATAATTACTTTCGTTGATTTACCTGAAGTGATAGTAGGATATACAGAGGCAAAGAACGCGTCAGCAACGTGATTAGGAACAAAGGCGAACTCATCCAGAAAAAGAATGTTAAAAGACATTCCTCGGACAGCTGAAGCGGAAGTTGATGCTGCGAGTATTTTCGATCCGTTTTCCAGTTCGATGTTTCCTTTATTCCAGACCAGAATGCCTTGTTGCATCCACTTAGGTAAGTTCTCATATGCAGTAGCTAACCTCGCTAATAGTTCCCTAGCAGTTGTGGCTTTGTTTGCCAGAATACCAATATTTACACTGCTATTAAAAATAGCATAGTGAAGTAGATACGACACACATGTGGTAGACTTACCAGTCTGCCGCGGCATTTTGCAGATATTAAATCTGTTATTATGAAAATTATTGATTAACTTCTCTTGGAAGTCATAAGTTTTGAACGGTTGAAGACCATGATCCAAGGTCACAATCTTCACATAGTTTTGAGCAAAGTATACGGGATCATCCTTACACTTAATATACTCCTCAATCTGTTCTTGTGTGAACTCAATTGGTGTATTCGCCTTTTTTAGAAGGGGATTACCAAGATAAACATCATTACTCATAAATTACTAACAATTCCAACGACGACGTGCAGCTAATCCTCTTTCTCCTTTCCAACTTTTAGATCTTGCACAGAAACTCTTTCTACGTCCTGCAGCCTTAGAACCAGCTTTCAATTTAGATGGAGGAGTTGTAACAGCAGTTTTCAGGTTACCACCTGTTCTCCTGTTATACTTAGCAACACCCTTAGCTGTCATACCAGCTCCACTATCAGTGCTTCTTTTATCACCAGACTTCTGGGACATGCCAGTCATATCCTCTGTAATATCAGATTCAGTTGCCGCAGATGATTTTACAGAATCACTAACGTTATCAACACTAAACTTGTCAAACATTTTGGGACCATAACCACAGGTTCCACGAGTTTCTCTCTTCTCACAGAGACGACAATACTTCTCTTCTTCTTTTTTCTCAAGAATAGTTTCTTCACCTACATTGATATATGGATCATCATAATCAACAATAGAAAGTGAATATGATCTCAGTTGAGAACCAGGATACATCTTATTCAATGCAGATGCAACTTTTTGTCTAGTAGGTACAGATGCATCAGGGAAGAACAACTTCACCATCATCATCTTACCTCTCCAACCAAAGATAACTTGATACATGTTACCAGTTTGAATCTTGGTTCTTACCAATTCTTGGAGTTGTCCACCTTTGATGGGGTCAGCCTTGATGATATCAACTGATTCAATCTCACGGGGTTTGAAATCACCTGCATCCTGAACAAGGATACCACCAGTGACTTCCTCTTTCTTCATAGAACCTTTGGGAACACAGTTGGGTACCATCTTGCCACCCTTCTTTTTCATACCCCTTTGTTCATGAGTATCCCAACATGCTTCATCAACTGTTTCTTCTGATACACCAGATTTTCTGAGTCTCTTTGCTTGACTCTTGTGCATCTCAACAGCCTTATCAAGTTCCTTGGCAATGCCTTTCACACTATCAGGATTCTTGTGACTCTCCTTAACTTCAGTTTCTTCTTTCTTGACACAGTTTGGATATTTCTTACCAAACATGGTCTTCATACCTTTCTTTTCATATCCTTTCCAACATGCTTCATCAATAACTTCTACTTTAATACCAGCATATTTCATAGCTGCAATCTGAGTCTCAGTGAACTCAGGAAGGTCATAGAAACCTTCAAACTCTTCTTTCTTAGTAGAATTACCCCAGTTAGCTGCACCAACCTTACGACACTTCACCAACGCACCAGAGGCATAAGCTGAAGGCCATACAGAATAACGAGACTTGACCTTACTATAACAGGCGTCTTTAGTCCCACTACCTTTAGTCTTCTTGTCTTCTGCTTCGTTGAAGGTTTCTTCTTTCATTTTCTTCTTAGGTTTGTCAGTAGAAACATAGGTTGGTTTAGCTGCTCCAGACTTACTTTGTTGTCCGGGATCTTGTCTTGACTTTCTTGTATCAGCTGATCGAAGTTCTTTCTTCGACATGCTAGATTTCTTAGCCGAAGAGTAACATTTAGGTGTTCCCTTTTCGCCAGGTTCGTTGGCACAAGGGGAACCATCAGATTGAACCCAACCAGGTTTTCCATCTTTTGATTTAGACTTACCAAACCAATCCCTAAGTCCCTCTTCGTTAATCATTTCACTCTTGAGTTTCCTAAGAGTTATTTATCAACCATCAAGTGCTACAGTAAGACCAAGAGACATGCCAGGTAGTGACTGCCAGGAAGTTCCATTGTAAAATTCCATTTTCTTACTTGTTTTGTTGTATATCATCGCACCCTCGTTGAACGATGCCGCATCTCTTTCTGTGGTTGTATATTGTGGCATGTAGAAAGCAGTGCCAACTGTCGCAATACCACTAACACTCCAATTTCTAGCATTTGCTTCATCGTATATAATATCACCACTAACATTTAAGTCGCCAGTTAAAGTTAAATTGGTTCCAGTAGCATTTACTGCTAACTCAGATGCAGCTCCACCACCAACTGCAGTACTGGCAATGCCTACCCACTTGGAACCATTGTAAATTAATAGTCGTCCCTGTCCTGTGGTTTGATCAAATGTTACATCATCAAGATCCTTAATGAATCCTGCTCCACCACCACCCATTGTGGAAAGTTGAGTTTGAATACGATTGATGAAGATTCTGTAGTGATTTGACAGATCATCTAAAGTAGCAAACTTTTGATCCATCGGAGTAAGTGGATCAACACCAGAACCAACACTTTCTTTTTCGTTTGGTGGTTCGTTTAGTAAATAATTTTCTTTTAGTTCTTTTTGATCTTTTTTGATTAAAGAAACAACATTTCTAATATCTTCAATATTGACCTTTAAAGAATCAATATCTTCTACAATATCAGATACTTCAGTATCATAATACTTAACTTCAGGAAGTGATTTTACTTTTTCACTAAGATCATTGAAAAACTTTAAAAGAGCTTCATCAGCCTTTACACTTTGACTGTCAATCTCTTTGATTTGCTCTTGGAGAGATTGTTTTAGTTTATTCTGTTCACTTACAATAGATTGTTTTAGTTTATTCTGTTCACTTACAATAGATTTTTTTAATTTTCTATCATCATCTTTAAATTCATGATGTTGTTCCCAAATTCTAGTAGAGACATCTCTGACTTGTTTAAGAAGTTTGTCCTTCGTTTCTTCAAGATTTACAACAGTTTGATTAAAATTTTCAGTAAGATCTTTTACATCTATCTTTAACTCAAATTCTTTAGTTGCAATAGTATCGTTTAATTCATTGACGCGATAGTCAATCTTTTCTCTGATAATATCAAGATGTCCTTGAACCTTATTAAAGTCATCATCAATGATGCTGAAAGTTTTACCAATCCAAGAGAAATCTGGAACCTCTTGAACTTCCTGAACCCAGTCAGGAAATGTAGGAATATTTTGATTTACTTCTTCAATTCTTGATTTTAATGAATTGAGATCACTCTCATAATATTTTACTTCTGGAAGAGAAGTGATTTCTTCCTTTATACGACTAATCTTATCATAAATGAATTGAATATCTGCATCATAATACTTGATCTCTGGGAGCTCAGGTATTTTTGATTCAATTTCAGTTAATTTGTCTTCATTTAAATCTTGAATTTGTGATAATTTATCACTTAATT
>Ga0209337_1001816_pt1 | contig 15871 bp, 34 predicted proteins | sample LinPmetageLP53_FD_184044 | JGI IMG/M metagenome (GOLD analysis project Ga0209337, IMG submission 184044) | Marine viral communities from the Pacific Ocean - LP-53 (SPAdes) (version 2) | ecosystem: Environmental > Aquatic > Marine > Oceanic | place: Pacific Ocean | collected 2010-02-08
AGGAAGTCCTTAACAAAGTTATTAATTCAGGCGCTGATGCGTTAAAAGTTGATATTGATAACGTAACTCTTACCACTGAAGGAAGCGACATTGCTATTGACGTAGCCCTGGACAAAGCTAACGACAGTGTTTTAATATACGGAAATACAAACAAAGCTGGTTCTGGTACTAGCTACGTTCCATTAGTTGATGCTGATGGACATCTCCAAGTTGACACTCTATCAAGTGCATTACCAACAGGAGCCGCTACCGCCGCCAATCAAGTAACAATTATAGGTCATGTTGATGGAGTTGAGACTTTATTGACTGCTATAGACGCAGTTCTTGATACTATAGATGCTGATACAGGTGCAATTAAGACTGCTGTAGAGTTATTAGACAACTCAGTAGATGGAAATTATTTAAATGTAAATGCTAATATAGCAGGAACAGATTTTGTTGGAGGCGCAGGAGCCGTTGCAGGCGGAGTGCAAAGAGTTACTTTAGCATCTGACGACCCAGCAGTAGTTGATTTAGCTGCTATGGAAGTATTGCTAACCGCAGCTAATGTAGACCACGCAGCAAATGAAGTGCTATTAACAGCAATAGACGCTGATACAAATGCAATTAAAGTAGATATGGCAGCTGTTGAAGTATTGTTGACTGCTGCAAATGTAGACCATGCAGCTAACGAAGCTTTACTTACTACTATAGATTCAGATACTGATGCTGTTAAAACTGCTACCGAATCATCTAACACGCATTTAGGCAATATGTTTTATGATACAGCGATTGCTGTAACTCCTTCAGATGGTTCAGACTTAACTGGTGAACCATTTTTTGCTTTATTTATCGGTGTTGGTGGAGACGTTAAAGTAGATATGGCAAGTGGAACTGGAACTGTTGTATTAAAAAATTGTGCTTCAGGTCAGCTTTTACCTTTAATGGTAGAAAGAGTTTACGCTACTGGTACAACAGCAACTAATATAATAGCTTTTAAATAATGATTACTTGGTTTAGAACGAGTGCAAATTTCTTAAGGTTAGTATATGATGTCATATGGAATATATCAAAACTTGACTGGGAAGAAGACACAGTCCGATGGGAAGAACACACAGGTTAAAATAAAAATTATGAATAGGAAAATATTATGGCAAGCTTAACAGGCTCAACAATTGCTGCTAGTTACGAACAACTATTAGCATTACCAGATGGTGGTTTAAATGGAAATACTTTAGTAGCTATTACTGATGGTGATTCAAGTGTTGCTATTGGAATGAAAGTAGCCACAAATAAAATAGAAATAATACCCGGCTCAGATGATGCAAATGCGTTTGAAGTATCAAAAGCAGATGGGACAGCTGTATTAACAGTTAATACTAGCACAGTTGGAGCTAATCTTATTGGAGCGTTAACAGTTGGTGTAGATGATGCTGGACACGATGTTATTTTCTATGGCAATAGTGCAAGTTCAAACGTGACTTGGGATACGTCAGAAGATGATTTAATTTTAAATGATGCAAGATTATATATTAATCAAGACGATGCTGAAAGGTCTCTTGAAATAGTACAGGATGGAAATGCTCAAGCAATATTAATTGACCAAAATGCAAATAATATTAGTATAAAGTTTGAGAGTTTAGCAACAACTTCTGAGGTCATGAAAATCTATGACCCTAAAAACGAAACTGCTCCTATTTTTAATATTTCTGATGCCGATGCTTTAACAAGTGGCAATGCGATTAGGGTTCAGTCTGATTCAGCAAGCACTACAGCACGAGAATTAGTAAGGATTCATAATGACAATGCTGCCGCAACAGGAGCTATTGGTTTAGCAATTCAACAAGATTCTACAACTGCTGCTGCTATAAGAGCCGATGGCGGAAAAGTTGAATTTATAAATACATCACTTAATACAACAGGAAGTTTTTTAGGAATAACAAATCAAATACAAAAAACAGCTGGTAGTACCGATGGTAGCGACAATTATTGGGGAATGTATAATGAGCTTCAGTTTAACGATGCTGATGCTGGATTTGGTCATTTAAGAGGAATCTATAATGAAGTTAAAGTAGCTGCGGCTGATGACACAGAAGCTACATCAATTCTTGGTATAGAAAGCAGTATTATTCTTGGTGATGGTGATGTAAATAATGTATATGGTAATTATAATTTAGTTGATATAAATAGTGGTACAGTAGTAGACGCTCAAGTTCAAGGTAGTGTTTCTTATGTAGATATTTCTGCTGGAACTATTGGGGATGATATTGTTGTTCAGTATTTAAATCTTGGTACTGAAGTAGATTGCGGTGGTACGGCTCGTATGTTGGTAGCGAATATGAATGGTGGTGGATTGACTGACAATGCTGACCAATTTCTTTATTTCTATGATGATGTTAATGATGATATAGTTGCTCAAATATTATTTGCAAATACAGCTGCTGTAGCAACTTTTGATGGTGGTGATTTTGCTGGCGCTCCAGACTATGCAGAGTATTTTGAATCTAAAAATGGAAAAGCAATTCCAGTTGGAACGACTGTAAAACTTGACGGAGATAAAGTAATTGCTTGTTCTGAAGGAGATACTCCGATTGGAATAGTTAGACCAGATGGACAAGGTACTTCAGCTTATAAAGCTGGCGCTCAAAATTTAAGATGGCAAGGTAAATATATTTCTAATGATTACAATGAGCAACAAAACGAAGATTATACCATAACAAAATGGACTGAAAGTATAACTGAAGAAGAATATCTTGCTCGTGGTAAGGATGAAACTGGTGGTGTATCAGGTGGAAGCGTTAAAGATAATAAAGTTGAAGGTAGTAAAGCTATTCCAGCTAAAGAAGCAGTCACACAACAGAAGACAGTTGATGAAGAAGTCGAAGAAGAAGTAACTACAACATCATTAGTAGATGGTAAATATGTTCAGAAAACTGAAACTATAACTAAGACAGTTAAAGTTCCTCAATATAATGAAGTAGATTTATATGATGAGGATGGCAAAGTAATTGGTAAACATCAAGTTCCAATAATAGAGACTGTTGAAGAAGCTGTAGCGGGCGTAGATGCAGTTCCAGATACTTACAAAAGAACACATAGATATCATTCAGATAGGCTACCTGATGGAGTTACAGCTCCAGACGATGCTGAGACTATTACACCAAGTCATAAACGTAAAAAATTAAATCCAGATTTTGATGCTTCAAAAGTTGATGATTATACAAAAAGACCAGAAAGAGATGAATGGAACTTAATCGGATTACTTGGTCAGATACCAATTACAAAAGGACAGCCATTAGGAGATAATTGGATTAAAATGAAAGACGTTTCAGATACAGTTGAAATGTATTTTGTAAAATAATGGGCAAAGCATTTATGTGGACATTTGTAGGGTTTTGTTTAGGTTTGGCAGTCGTTGAGCTAACGGATGGAAAGCCTGCTGAAAAAGTAGATTATAATAGAATGTATTTTAATACAAGAATAATCTATAGACCTTATCCTAATCAACATTATTATAATTATAGTAGGCATACTGATACTTTTAATAATCAAAGACCTAATAGTAGTGGTGGTAGTAGAAGTAGTAGAGGTGGTGAGCCGACAAGGATAACTCCTACAGTAGAACGTGGTGAAACACATACAGGCAACGTACCTCAGAATGATAGGAAAAAGAATTAATGAAATATTTACCTTTATTATTCTTGATGTCATGTGTTCCAAATACTATGCATAGTCATATTTTAGACAACAAAGAAATGACTCACGTTTATATATCAGATGATATACGAAGTGGAAGTAGTCATTGGTGCATTAAACATGGAATAATAGAAAAAATAGAGATTAAAAAGCCAAACGTATCAAGTAAATGAAAAAAGATAAAGTAGATTTTTTTTTTAAAATTTTACTTAAATTAACAGGTGTAATTGCAGTATCTTATCTTTTTATGATCATATATTCTTGCAACGAAGATACTTTTATAGGTGGATACAATAAAGATTTAGAGGAAATACATTATCAAATGTTTGAAGTAGATTCTTTAATAATGACAATACAAATGGAGCTAGACTCATTAAATGCAAAAAATTGGAATAAATAAGTGACAAAAGAATTATCACAGGATACAAAGTTTACTCTTTCAATTCAAACAATGATTAGTATTGGTGTAGGAATAGCTACGCTTGTTGGTTTTTACTATATGATGATGTCCGAGATACAGGAAGCTAAAGAGTTGCCAACTTTAGAGTCTTTATATGAAAGCGAATATCCAAGTAAGCCTCAAGGTTACAACCACCCAGCCTCTTACGAGCAATATAAATCTCAGGTAGGCGCACTCCAGGAGGATGTCGACCAGTTATTTGAAATGACAGATGTATTAGAAGAAGAGATTAAAGAATTAAGTAAAAGAGTTATGGAATTAAGGATTAAAGTGAAATGAGATTATTGCTTTTACTGTCGTTAATCTTTAGTCAACAACAAGTAACTGATATAAATTTTTATGGAGCAATTTACAAAGGAATGCATTTAGTAAGGTTTACCGCTGAATGGTCTGAGGACAGTAAGCAAAACTTTTATCAAGGTAAGTTTATTGTGGATGGTGATAGTGCTCATATGGGAACTCAGATGATGATTATACCTTCAAAGAAAGTTCCTGAGACTGTTAGAAAATTAAGATTAAGAAACTTTCCAAGCGTAGTTTTGTTTAAAGATGGTAAAAAAGTAAAAGTTTGGAAAGCAAATTTTGATGGTAAACTTGAATTAACCACAAATGATGTTAAAAAATCTATTGATTGGTATTCACGACAAGAATAAACAGTAACTAAAAAAAAGGAGCTATGATGGCAAAAGAAAAAGAACAAAAAAAACAACCTTATGTCTCTATTAACGGAGTTGATTACACTGAAGACCAGCTTGATGATAATCAAAAGCTAATGGTGCAACACTACAATGATCTAAGTAGAAAAATAACGAGCTCAACTTTCAATCTTCAGCAATTGCAGTTTGGAAGGCAGGCTTTTGTTGACGCGTTAAGTGCGTCTTTAAAGGTAGAACCTAAAGTTGAAGAAGAAGCTTCAAAGTAGCATAATAGATAAAGCCATAATCTCGGCTATGTTTATTGAATCTATAATAATTGCCTTTAGTATTAGAGAAGATATGTTTTTATCAGTAGCTTTTGGAGCTCTGGTGATAATAGGTTTAAGAGCAACAAAGAAGGTATTAAATGATTGAGACATACGCCGAGTATGGCGCTATTGGAGTCATTGTGTCATTATTTGTAATGATGATAATGAATTTAATTAAAAGCCAAAAATTACAGAATGAAGATTTAGACAAGATGAGGCAGTCTCTTGCAAAAACAGAGACAAAAATGAGCAATGTGGAGTCTATCGTATTAAAAATGTTAGACCGCTGGAACAAATCCGACGATAAATCTGAAGGTTTTAGAAATTCTATTATTTCAGAATTAAATGACGTAACTGACGACTTAGCCTACCTTAAAGGAAGGCTGAACGGCAAAACTTAATGCTTATAAACTTTTTTATTTTACAGATATTGCCCAGTCAATTAAACACCTCCATTAGTAATCGGTTCAGCTCTACCGATTCTTATTGGCTGGGCATCCCCTTTTAGTCGTTATGGCTAAGATTATTCCAGTACAAAAATATAGAGATACAGTTCTTTTGGAACTAAGATACATAAAGCAAATGGTGGAAAAGAATGAGACATCACTCGAAAAGCTTAACGGAAGAGTCAGGCGTAACGAGCAAGGACTTGAAAGACTTAAGGGGGTAACCTCAGTTGCAAGCGTTGTATTTGCTGGTTTTATTGCTTGGTTTTTTAAAATAAAAGGAAGTTAAAATGGAATGGATAAGTTGGTCTAACGCTGCATATCTAGCAGCTATAATAATAGGTGGCGGCCTAACATTCGCCGCTTCAAAGTATCGTAAAGTGTTAAAGGAAATTCAAGAAGCTTTAAGCACTTATCACGAAGCAGCTAAAGATGGAGAGATAACAGAAGAAGAGCGCAATCGCATTATGAAAGAAGTTCTTGATATTGCAAAAGCGGGCGTAAAAATATTTTGGCGTTGGTAAACTTGCCATTGTATGCCATTCAATGCAATAGATGACGGGGGCAACTATTTAAGTTGCCCAGAGTGCGGCTCGTCGCACTTAAACAGACAGGGCTATAAAAGACTTCGTAATGGAGAAAACAAGCAGCGGTGGAAATGCCAAGCTTGTGCCTATAAAACAATACATCCTGCTCGAAACAGTAAAGATTCTATTGTTGAAAATGTTCGTTTAAGTAAACAAAAGCAGAGCTATCAAGACCGCAACAGAGTAGAGCGTAAATCTTTTCGAGAGTATGTGAGGCTAGAAAACGCTGTCACAGAGCTGAACACAAAGCTCATAAAAAGACTAGAAGAGCAAAAATTTACACCCCTAAAAAAAGAAAAGATAGAAAACCCGAAATGCGTAGGAGTCTTGCAGCTTTCGGATAACCATTTAAACGAGCGAGTTGACCTACCTCATAACACATTTAACTATACAGTAGCTGGAAAACGCTTGAAATTGCTTGTAGAGCGAGCTAAAACATTTTTTAGCACATATAAGGTGACTAACGTACTTATTGCTTTTACAGGCGATTTATTAAACTCAGATAGAAGACTCGATGAATATCTTACTAATTCAGGTAATCGGTCAGGAGCTCTATTTTGTGCTGTTGATCTATATCAGCAATTAATAACAGATATGTTAAAAGACTTCAATCTTTCCATCTTAAGTGTGAGTGGTAATGAGTCTCGAGTTAAAGATGATTATGGGTGGGTAGATGTAGTGGCCACTGATAACTACGACCATACAATTGTTAATATGCTAAGGTATCTGTTTAAACAAGACCAGGTGAGCTTTATAGATGGAGACCCTATGGAGAAAATAGTTGACGTTGCAGGCCAAAAAGTCTTATTTCTTCACGGCCACGGGCGTATTAAATCAAATCACGAAACGTCAGTTAATCAAATAAAAGGCGTTTATTCTTCAAGAGGAGTCCAGATAGACTACGTTGTATCTGGGCACGTTCACTCTGCGAGAGTAGGCGATACGTTTTCAAGGTCAGCTTCTTTAGTTGGAGCTAACGACTACAGTGAAAAAGCCTTAAACCTTGAAGGGCGTGCCTCTCAAAATTGCTTTGTATTCCATCAAAATGGAAACAGAGATGGGATGAGAGTTGATTTGAATAATGTTGACGATGTAAAAAGCGGGTACGAAGTACCTCCAGAGTCAAAAGAATATCATTCAAAGTCTTATGAGAAATTAAGAGAACCTACAACTATTTTAAAAATACAGGTGTAAAATGGCAAAACAAGGAAAGACTATATCAAAACACGACGTAATTAGAGCTGTAACGTCTTTAAATATGAGCTTAAACAATATAGTTAGGAGAATTGAGCTTATTGAAAAGAATCTAGGTGACTATATTGAGATGAAAAAAGATGTCGGTGACCTTGAGAAATATAGAATTAAAAAAAAAGAAGGGAATTTATCATGGACAATTCGTTTGAAGAAATGGTTGAAAGAATTATTATCAGGGAAGGCGGTTCAAAAATAACTCGTGACCCAGTTGACCCAGGCGGAACAACTAAGTACGGGATTAGTCAACGTGCTCATAAAGATGTTGATATTGAAAACTTAACTCATGAAAAAGCAGTGGAAATTTATAACAAAGATTATGTAAAGCCATCAAAAGCAGCTTCTTTCCCGCCTGACTTGCAAGAAATATATCTTGATATGGTTGTAAATGCTGGGTACTCGAGAGCGGTTAAGATTGTGCAGCAGGCTACAAACGCAAAGGGCGCTAAGCTAGATGTAGATGGAAAATTAGGGCCAAAAACTTTAAAGGCTGTTAAAGATAAAAATTTAGAGCCAGAAAGGCTAACTGCTTATAGGCTTTTGTACTATTCTAAGCTATGTCAAAGGAAGCCAGCTTTGGAAAAATATTACTACGGATGGTACCGCCGGTCTATTGAAGTATAAAGATTTCTCATAATATATTAGGCGAAATAGTATTTTTGCCTTACATTAGGGGCAAAACAAGGGGCTATAATATGTTAATAAGAGCAAATCAAGTACGAAAACAGTTCAATCAATCTGACATTCAAGTTAGTGATGACGCTGTTAAACTGATCAATGAAGTTGTGGCGCAAGAAGTTGATAAGATGGTAAAGCGTTGCGGTGTTGGTAATGTAAAAAGATTGACCGCAGGGCTATTCTATATCGCTCTTGGTAATTTAGTTACATCAAGAGACTAAAGTGGATAGAGAGCAATTCTTAAAAGAGAGACTGACCGGTTTAGGAGGTTCTGATATTCACCATTTATTTAACGCTAAGCCTTATGGTTGTGCGCGTAAACTATGGTATGAAAAAACAGAGCAAGCATCTGATTATCCAGTTATTGCCTCTAATGTAATGAAGCGTGGCAATAAGCTTGAGCAATTAATTAGAGATGAGTACGTTGAAGTCTCTGGTAGAAAAATTCGTCGCGTTAATCGAATGATAACTAATGATAGTCTCCCCTGGGCGATGTGTCATTTAGATGCAGAGATTGTAACTATCGACGATAGGGGTACAGGTATATTAGAATGTAAATCTGTTGGTCGCCCTATGTACTATAAGATAAGAGATGAAGGTATTCCTGATAGCTGGATATTCCAAATGCAGCATTATCTTATGACGACTAATCGAAAGTGGGGAAGCTATGCTATACTTTGGGCTGATAATTGGGAGTTTATTCATTTTGATATAGAGGCAGATAAAGAATTGCAGCGCTCAATTATTGAAGCTGGAGAAAGTTTTTGGAGGATGGTAGCGAATGGCCCCGCCCCAGAAAGGCTTGAGGTTAAAGATAAGCGTTGTACTAATTGCGAGTTTAGAAATACTTGTCAAGGGGAAAAGCTAATGGAATTAGCTGAAGTCGAATCCGAAAACATACCATTAGACGAATCACTGGATTCCCTTATGAATCAATATCTTGTATTAAAAGAGTTGCAGCTAGAGGCCACTGAATTATTTAACGGAAAAAAGAAACAGGTGCAAGATGCGTTAGGCGACCGCGTGCTAGTCGACTGTACCGGCTTTAGATTATTTTACAAACCAATTGAATCAACGCGGTTAAAGAGCTCCGCGTTAAAGAAAGACAATCCAGAGATGTACGAGAAGTATAGCTATAAGAGTGTCTCTCGACCATTTCGTATAAAATCAATATAGGAGGAACTTATGAATAAAGATACTAGCTTAGTAATGCAAGATGTGGACTTCACCCCAGGGCAAATTGCAACCATTAAAGAAACTGTAGCTAATGGGGCATCCGATAATGAATTAAAACTATTCTTATATCAATGCAGCCGAACCGGGCTTGATCCTTTGAGTAGGCAGATACATTTTATTAAGCGTGGTGGTAAAGCTACAATTCAAACAGGAATTGACGGCTTTAGGGCTATTGCAGAGCGGACTGGGAAATACGCAGGTAATGATGACTATCTATTTAACAATGACATGACAATGTATGATATGTTAAAAGTTAAGATGGAGTACCCAATAACAGCTACCGCAACAGTTTATAAGATTGTAGGTGGCGTTAAAGTTTCTTTTTCTGCAACCGCTATTTGGGAGGCTTACTGCCCTAAGGGTGGCGAAGGTTTTATGTGGAAAAAGATGCCATATCTAATGCTTGGTAAATGCGCTGAGGCCTTAGCTTTGCGTAAAGCTTTTCCAAACGACTTAAGCGGTGTCTACACTGAGGATGAAATGCAGCAAGCGACTCCAGCTAAGGATGCAGTTATTATGAATGCTACAGAATCTAAAACTGAGGCATTAAAAGAAAAAGTTGCAAAGGCTAAAGAAGTTAAGACAGGCATGGAGCCGGATAAGTTAATGAACGATGAACAGCGTTTAAAGATTGAGGAATTAGCTGACAATGAAAAATGTGCTGATGTTAAAACCAAAGTTAATACTTGGCTTACTGGTTCTGTAGATAATCATACTTTCGAGGCAGCCGAGTTAACAATTAAAAAACTCGAAAAGATAATTGCTAAATGAGATATTATGAAGTATCAGTAAGGACTTGGGTGTCTGCTGATTTTAAAGCGCTATCGCAAGACGGGCAGCTTTTATGGCTGTTCTTCTTGTGTGGCCCTATTAAAACACCTTTACCTGGATTTTATAGCATAGGCGTAGGCGCTTGTCTTGATCATTTACGTTGGGATACTGATAAATTTCACTATGCGTTTAAAGAATTAAAAGATAAAAAAATGCTTTTATTTGACGATGAGCACAATGTTCTTTGCTTACCAAAATGGGCTAAGTACAATCGTCCTCCCTCAAACCCTAATGTAATGAAAAGTTGGTTATCATTACTTGAAAACATTCCCGATTGCGAATTAAAAACAAATTACATTGATGGATTATCAGAGGTCGTTAGACATTTAGAGCCTTCAATACAGAAGGTATTTGATAAGTGGGCGGCAATGTATGGTATATCTATAAATAACATAGAAGATATGGAGATTGATTACGATGTCTGATTTTAAACCCTACAGCAAAATGACTGACGAAGAAAAGCTTGAATATTCTAAATTTATACAAAATAAATATATTGTCGATTTTAACGAATACTTAAAAATTTTAAACAAAGGCAGAATTTCCTTGCATAAGAGGCAAATTGTCGAATGGGTTGAAGCGCTAAGAGTGTTTAGCCCGGAGGTTATTGAAGCTGGTTGGAAAAAATGGATTCAACTATTAAGACCCAATTTTGTTCCGTCAATTAAAGACGGGATTGAGCATTTTAAAGTATCTTCAACTACAATTAGTAGAGCTGAGCATACAAAAAGCAAAGATGAGGAGATGAGTCTTGATACGCAATCAGATTTTCATCGTTTTATGGTCTTATGTCAAAGATTTACTGAGCTTGGCCCAATTTCTTTTCATCAAAAATGCATAGACTTTTTTAATGAAGTTGCTGATAAAGAGAAAGACATAAACGCAAAGTCGTCATTTAAAAGCGGCGCAAGAGAACACGCTAAACTGCTGAAAAAAGCAGAGAGTGTGCCGGAGTATCAATCTGTAGCTCGAAAGCACAGGGAAAAAATTGTAGATAAGATAGAAGAAGTTTTTGAAACAAACCCTATCTACAGGGGCAATAAAAGTCCAATTTGATGGTTGGTATTCAAGCAGAAAGATTTTACCGACGTATTATGGATGAATCATATCTTCCATTAAAAAAACTATGGTACGAACAGGAGTCTAGTGATAGGGCTATTGAAATACTCTATCAAGATTCACTCATTCCCCGTTTTACGCTTAGCGAGATATTATTCGAAGATACAACAGAGTATCAATCAGCTTGGCAAATATGGCGAAATAAGCAAGAAAAAAAAAGGAGGTCTTATGGGCTACTATAACACGAACCGCGAAACAGGTGACACATTGCAGATTAGTTGGAATAAATCGAATAAGCAGAAAAAGTTGATCTATCACATTTTTACCTCATTATGGAGCGATGAGACTGGCTCTTTCTTTGCTCCGCATCAAATAAAAGATATTTTAAGCGATAGGTATGAGGAGAATTATCCACTAACATCTATTCGCAGAGCTATAACCGACTTGACAGCTGAAGGAATGCTGATTAAAACTGATTATAGGGTTAAGGGGAACTATGGGAAAAAAGTACATACCTGGAGGGTAGCGTGATTGGCATTTCTACCTTTATCGCCAATATGTTTATTCTTGGAATAGCTGCGGCTTTATGGGTATTAGCACTTGCGGGTTTTGTTCTTGTTGTTGTCCAGATAGCAGAAAGAGTAAGAGGTGTAAAATGAGTATGGTTGCAACTTGCACAATAAAATATACAGAAGCTGAGGTTGTTTTGTTAATTAACAGCTTAGAAATGACTACCTCTGCTAAAGTTCCTTGCGTTGATAATGGAGCTTGGAAGAATCCATACGAAAAGTTAAAAGAAGATTTAATATTGGTTAAACGCCAGTTGATTGAATATAAAAGAGAGCAAACTATAAAAGGAGCTGAAAATGAGTAAAGAAAGTGATACTTCTATTACTGTTTTAGGTGCAATAAGAATTTATGAGAAGCTTTTGTTCTTGGGTAAAATAACGATAGAGGGTGCTGCGCATCAAAGGCTGCGAAAATTGAGGCTTAGAAGAAAAATCCATAAATATTTTCCAAAGGTACAAAGATAATTTTTTATTTGCTTACCATTAGCGTTAAAATTTCTCTTGATAAAAACAGAGATAAAGCTGTAACGGCTGCGCTGCAATTCACAATCCCAGGAGGAGTTGTTTATTACTAATAACGATAAGAAACCTATTCCTTCGTTTTGTAAATACACATCGTGCTTTAGAGCTCCTGTTTATGAGTTTACTGATGTAAAAGAAGGGAAACCAATTATATTAGGATATTCTTGTGTTAAACATTTTATGAAAATAAATAATCTATTAAAAAAGATTCATCAAACAAAAAAAGAAAAGAGGAAAAATGGCTGATAAGGTGTATATAAACAAATGTTGGTTTCGAGAAAAAACATTTGACAATGGCGGTAAAGTTATGAATTGTGGATTAAATGTTGAAGAATTAGCGACTCATGCTGATGAAAATGGGTGGGTTAACATGGTTATTAAAGAGCGCCGTGAACCTAACGAAAAAGGCTACACTCACTACGCAGAAAAAGACGATTGGAAACCTAGTGGCCAACCATTAGCTTCAAGTAGTAATAATGACAGTCAAGTAACTAACGACGAAGACGATAATTTGCCGTTTTAAGGATTGAATTAATTGGAAAAAAGTATAAAAATTATTATTGAAGGCAACCCATTAGCCCAAAAGAGACATAAGTTTGGTAGGGGCTTCGTTTATGATCCGTCTAAAAAGGATAAGCAAAATATTATTCCTTTTATAAGACAAAAGCTCGGCTCATTTCTAACCTCCGAACCCATAAGCGTAGCCCTTATCTTTTATATGCCAATTCCTAAAAGCTATCCAAAAAAGAAAAAAGAGTTATTGTCATTAGAAAAAACACCTCATACTAACAAACCAGACATAGATAATATGATGAAGTTATATTTTGATTGTTTTGATTTTGACGATAAGATTATATATAAAACAAAGGCCGAGAAGATTTATTCCCCTCGGCCTCGAGTTGAGATTGTTATTGATTCCTAAATAACAATGTTGTGATTATATCAAATAATGTCCACAGGACTGCCGAGGACATTATAAGAGAAATAACAAAACTAAATATCCGCTCCCCTTTGTTCATTTGGCTTGTGTCCTTCTTTTATGTGAATATTTAACTTAGCATTGATATTTATTTGTCCTTGTTCTAATCTTGATATGTGGCCTATCATTTGTAAGAACTGCTTAGATAGGTCTGCTAGTCTTTCATTAACCTCAAGAAGTTCGTTTTTTGTCCTAGTTGTCATTTGAAATCCTCCTTAGATACTCCTGGTTTTACAAAATGTACTCTTTCATTATTTATTTGATTTAGTCTTGCGGGAACGACAATTCCTAAGTTGCACCCATCACAACACCTACCTTTATTTATAGGCTCGGCATTATTTCCTTTAGACCAAACAACCTTACCATTTACAGGGTGCAATAGAGGTTCAATTTCTCCCTTACATATACTACACTTCATTTTTAGCTCCTTGTTTTATTTCTGTTTTTTTAAAAAATTCTAACTTGTTGGCTTTAGTATATTTACCTTCACCAACTTCTTTCCAACTATGGTTTCTTGGGTCGCCTCCTTTTTCTTTTATATAATAGCTTTTTAAAGGCTTGGTTCTTATATGGGATTTTAAATCTCCATAAAAATAGATTTTTTCTTTACTACCAGCCTCCTGTTTGTACCATTTACCATCTACATCATTCCATAAATAGGGCGAATCGTCGCTTTCTTCCCATCCATAAGCACTATAATACTCTTTATCTTTTCTAAGTAAATTAGAGCGATGAGAAGCATGAAAAGATTTAAAGCCTAACCAATGAGGTTCTTGAGCTAAATCTTTATCAACTTCATAAAACTCCATATTGTTTTTATACCCTCTTGATAGCCATTCCATCATTACAATATTGGCATAATATTTTAAGCTATCTAAATAGGGCCTCCACATTATTGTAGCAGGATGATTTACCCATCCCGTTGCCGGTTTCCCGTCTTTTCTTGGCTTACCTTCAACTGCATTGATGATCTGCATACATTCAACTCTTTGTTTTCCTAGTCGTCGCCAATCAAGGCATTGAGCAGATAGTAAATAAGACTCGTATGGTAAAAATACTTGCATCACGCCACCTCACTTTCTAAATCCATTACTTCATCAACGTAATGGTCAATAGCATCATATAGATTTCTTACTTCACCTTTTGATTCATCATAGTTTTTATGATAGTACCATAGTAAGAAATTGTCTATTTCAGCAGTAACTTCTTTAACTTTATCTTCCATCACGCCACCTCACTTTCTATATTCTTTAAGTGTTTAAACACACTATCATAAACTGAAGTAATATCTTCATTCAAGGTACGGCAATGGTCTATTTCCTTGACCCATTCTACCTGTTCTGAAAATAGCTTTGTAAGTAACCATTCTACCTCTCCTCTAGTATCATCGCATTCATCTACTATCCAATCAGTAACTGTTTTAATATTGTTTTCGAGTGTTGGGTTGTTAATAATAGCCATTAGTTTAAATACCCGGCTACTTCCATACCCGGCTCATCATAAAACCAAGAAACGGATAGATCGGGAAACTCATTTACGATATATTTATAAACGCCTTCAGGTGGGCCCCAAGCTGAATCAAAATGGATTTCAATGCAATCAACATCATCATATTCAACAGAAGCATCTACATCCCATTTAGTACCCCATTTACTATAAGCCCAATCATACCAATCTTTATAACCATATTTCTTTAGGTTGTGTGCTTGTTGTTTCTCCAATTCCTTTTGCTTTGGAGTGCCTTCTCCGTAAAACCCCGAGGTTGTGTCAAGCAACTCTTTTGGCATTGGAATTAGGTTTTGAAATTTAAACTCATCATTTACAAACGCTTTATTTTTAAAAACGTCCATCTTTTTTTCATCACCTGTTACAGTGACTTTATTAAAACACCAGTTTGGCATTGTTTACTCCTTTTCTTTTTGTTTTTTTATAAGCAACAATTCTTGTATTTATTACTAGACCCACAATAACAAGGGCTATTTCTTTTAGGTTTTTTATTCCCTGTTATAGGTTGTAGGCACTTGTCCATAATAGTTAAGCCGTTTAAGTGGTCTATCTCGTGTTGTACGGCTATTGTTTCTAAATAGTTATTGAATGTAGGCTTAGTCTCACCAAACTCATATACGCCCAATGTTGTATCCACTTTAATCCAACCATATCTAACAACTTTCTTTTGCTGATTAGGAAAAGACATACAACCTTCGTGCATTGCTTTAATTGGATAGTCTTTTTCAATGATTTTAGGATTGATTAATATAATTGGCTCGTTTGTATGAACTTGAACAACGGCCACATTAGAATCTAAACCAATTTGATTACTTGCAAGGCCTATGCAAATAGGCTTGTTATCAAGTATTTCTTTAAGTAAGGTTTTCGCAACCCTTAATCCATTGCGTTTTGATACTTTTTTACAAGGGCTATGCAGTAGCGGTTGATCTGTTGCTATTAGTTTGTAATTATTTAACATTTATTAGCCTCCTATTAGCCATTAGCTTACTATTAGCCATTAGCCCACCATTAGCAAGTGGAACACAAAAAAAGATAAAATAAAAATTTCGGCTGCAAAGTGGTCCGACCTGGCTGAATAAATCGAGCCTTAAAATTGATAAAAAAA
>Ga0209337_1001819_pt1 | contig 15844 bp, 13 predicted proteins | sample LinPmetageLP53_FD_184044 | JGI IMG/M metagenome (GOLD analysis project Ga0209337, IMG submission 184044) | Marine viral communities from the Pacific Ocean - LP-53 (SPAdes) (version 2) | ecosystem: Environmental > Aquatic > Marine > Oceanic | place: Pacific Ocean | collected 2010-02-08
TAAATAAAATTTCACCAAGTAAGCTTAAAACGTATAACGAATGTAAGAAGAAGTACCAGTTCAAGTATGTGGACTACCTAAAAGGTATTTACAATAATAACTCGAACACGGACGCTCTGCAGTACGGATCTTATGTTCATAAGATTTTCGAACTAGGAACAGAGCTAGAAACTATAGAAGAACTTCAAGCGCTCGCGGGAGAGCTTAGAGACAATTATACCTTCTCCTCTGTTAAAGAGAAAAACCTTCAACTTATATTAGAAAATTTCTTCGTATTTAATAAAAAACTAGAAGAGACTATAAGTAACGAAATGGTTTTCGAGTTAGATATTACTGATGATTTTAAGATTAACGGTATTATTGACCGAGTAATTAAAGGAAAATCTGGAAGTTATCTGGTGGTTGACTATAAGACTTCTAGACGTCCTACGCCTAAGCACGAGTTATTCTCAGACCCTCAAATGCTTATGTATGCCTTTGCAGTATCGAAACTTATGAACGTTCCAATTGAAAAGGTATCGGTAGCACATTATTACCCGCACCTTGATAAGTTAGTCTCAGTTAAATTTGGACGTACTCAAATGTCTGTATTTCTTAGAGGTCTTAAAGAAAAGATTTGGGAAATACGTAAAAAGAAGAAGGTTCAATTAAACCCTAATCTAAATCAGTATTGTAACTGGTGTCAACATAAAGACTTATGTCCTGAATTTGGCGGAACTCCTGAAATGCTAGAAGAAGCTAAAAAGTGTGAGCAAGCAAAAAGGACTGCTCAGAAAGTAACCGAATCTAAATTTGATAATCCTAATAAATTTAATATTTAATAAACTATAGGATTATAGAGAATAATATCAATCTCTTCGAAAAAACGCAAGACTTCTGAAAGGTTGTACTTGTGTTTTTTTGTGTATAAGGAAATAAGTGAATCCTTTTTTACCGGCTTTTCTTCCTTTAAAGCCTTAAGAAGCCTATTCTGGAAGATAGAGATAAAATGAGCGGAGAATCTATGTCTCCACTTTTCTTTAAATTCCAAGGACAGAGCAAAATCAATCTGTTCAAGGAATTCCTTCATTTCTATACTATCTAAATTAGAACTCATTACTATTTATTTTAAGTTTTTTCTTTGTTTCGAAGTTTTCCAATTCAAAGTAAATTACAATTTAATTAAAGTCGAACACATGGCAAAAAATAAGAAAAGATTAGAAGAAATTTCAAATACTAAGAAATTAAGACAAAATGACAGAAGAAAGCTAGATTCTGTCGTAGGTAACCTGTACACCTTCAAATACTCTTCAGCCACTGCTTCAGATGGTAACCCTTTAATTTTAGCAGTATTTAGGACTGGAGGAGGTAGGTTATTCAAAGCCAAGAATGGTAATACGTATATGGCAGGAATAAACTTAAATCGTCTGGGATCTGGAACCCGCAAGTTAATTATAGAGAAATTAATGGGTAAAAAAAGAATATCTTACAGTATGATTAAACGAGCAGGGGCTTCGTTCAAAGCTGAATATAGAATCTATAACTACCGAAAAGTACAAAATTTGTCCCTTCTTGACAGCTCTAAATACTTAGAGACCTTATAATATGCCTGATTCCGAAGAAAAAAAACAAACCTTTACCCAAAAACTAACCAAAGGGCTTAAGAAAAATGCTATGGCTACTGTTAATTTAACAGCAGCTGTATCTCAAGCATTTAAGCAGCAAGGGGATATTGCAAAGACATTTATTTCAACAGGTAATAGAAGTGCCATATCTGCTAATAACCTAAGTAACACCTTTAGTACCGTTGGTATATCTCTAACCGAAACCTTAGCTAACTTTCAAGCTATGACGAAAGTTGGTATAGATATTACTAGTAAAGGTAATAGAGATTTATTTGCTAGGTATTCTATACTAGGAGCTGATACTAGAGGATTAGCAAAAATGATGGCTCTAAATGAGCAAACCTTAGGATTTTCCAACGCAAGTTCTAGAGCTCTAGGAGACTCATTAATAGAAACCGCAGCTGCTAACGGATTTAGTTCAGACGTTCTAGTGCAGGCTATGAACTCTTTAGCTCAAACATTTATTAGGTCTTCGGCTGTATATGGAAAAGGAACAACTGCTGCTTTGCGAACTGCAACTGAAAATCTGATTGGTAAATACGGAGCTGGAAATGCAGATCTTGTAAAAGAAATGACTAGCAAATTATTTGCCGGAACTGCACAATCTACGAAAATGGCATCCATGCTAGGACTTGATATAAGTAAACTAGCCACTACAGATTCAGCTCAAGCTCAATCTTTAATAGAGCAAGCTATCTCGGCTATAGGTAGTAGAGTGGGGGGAGCAGCAGGAGAAGGATCTTCAGGATTTACAGTCTCTAAACTTTTAGAAGCTTTTGGAGCGACTCCTGGGATGTTAGCCTTAGCTAATCTAGGTCCGGTAATGGGTAAAGCTGCTGTAGACTCTGCAGAGACATTAGCGGAACAAACTAGACAATCTAATTTACAATCTTCTTTAACTAGTATAATGAAGGATTTTACTATCATGATAGTTCCTGTGCTAAATATTGTTGCTTTTGGTATATCACAGATAACCGCTTTGCTTACCTTTGGAAATGGAGTTGTTGGTAAGATGCTTGTAGGAGCCACCTCTATGCTTATTTTAGTTAAAGGTATTTTGCTTTTTTCCAAGTTAGGTGCTTTTTTTAGTAGGGTTGGAGCTATTGCCTCTCTAGGTCTTCCAGGTCAAATTGCAGCCGCAGCCTTGTTAACAGGAGCTGCTGTAGGAGGTATAATAGCTGGTAGTACAAACCAGATGGAGGAGACCCAGAATGACATTCTAACAGAGCAAGAAAAGCAAACCGCTGCTTTAATGGGTAATAATTCAAATAAAGCCTTGGGGGATATTGCAGGTCAAATGTTAAGAGCTAATCTATTCCAAGAACAAATGCTTCTAACCTCTCAGGAACACTTAGAAGTAACTAAAGAAATTAAAGATACTCCTGCACCAGTACAAGATTCTGACGCAGGATATGTAACTTAAAAATTATGTCACTAAAACGAGACTCAGTAACCGAATGGACCAAAACAAATGGTGAAGCCATAGCTAACCATAGAAGCCAGCCGCTACCTAAAACAGCAGGTGGTATATTCGGAGGCAGTGTATTTGGACTTGCCTCTAGAACTTTAGGAATTACAGCTCCAAGTCTTTTAGGTAGATTAAGTCCTACCGACCTATTCGATGGAAAAGCCTTACTAGGCGCAGGTAAAGATTATCTTCTAAGTAAAGCAGGCGCAGCTATAAATGGAGCATTAGCTGGAACTTCCAGACAATGGCTAGAAGGTCAAGACCATCATAATTTATTAGGTAGAGCTACTGGTTATAGATTTGATCATAAGATAGAAGATAGAGGATATCTCTCGTTTAGCTTCCCTCCAGACTCTTACGCAGGTATTATAACACCTGCAACAGAAGATACTATTTCTATTGGAGGTGAAGATTTTAAAACCTTTACATTGCCGTTTTTCGAGAATCCTAAAATAACTGAATCTAGAAGTTCAGAATATGCTTCACATAAAATTGTAAACCGAAACGAACCTTATCGTTTATGGACTGGAGCTAAACCTATTAAAGTTTCTTTAGATTTTAGTATTACTCTTCCGCACTTGATGACATTTGCTGTAAATCATATTAAACAGATTTGTGGGGAAGTTATAAATACTCGTGATTTTAAAAATTATATATTACGAACAATAGCTGAGAATATTGATAGTGAACATAGTGGAAATACTACTAATATACTTCAAATATTAGAAACTGGTATTGAGGATAAAGATTTTTATGAACTTACTAATAAAATATTAAGAGATGTACAACACCATAAAGGTTTTGGGGACTCTAGCAGTCATAGAGCTAGATTGGTATTATATTGCACATATTTAATTAATCTTATTAGATCTTCTGTTATAGGGTCTTCAAATGCTGCAGTAACAGCTGACTCTCCCCCTGAGACTATGAAATCTTACCTACCTGCTCCGGTAATATTTTTAACCTATGGAGGTATGTATACTAACTCTCCTTTTGTAGCTACTAACTATTCTATTACTTTTGACGGAAAGAGTGGATACGAAGAACTATCCTTACTTCCTAGAGTTATTAATATAAAACTTACTTTAGAAAGTTATAACCAATTCAAAGATTCTGATAAGATTTATGGGATTCCTAAATTATTTGAGGTTCTTGAAAAGGAACGTACTGTATCTGATTCGTTTATAAACGAAGAAGATATATTTAACCAACCTATACGTAATGATTTTATGCCATATGAGTCTAACCTTGCCTAACTATAGATTATAATGCCAAATTACTCAGCCAGATTCGATAGATTTTCATTTAGAAGCGCAACTCATAGAGATAAGCCTGTGAAAGATATTTTAAGTAGTGCACAATGGGAAACCATAGCTGCTAGATATGCCAATACTCCTTCTAAATTAGCTAATGTACCCAATGGTATGGAGGGAAGACCTGACCTAATTGCAAATGCATTTTATGGAAATTCTAGAATGTGGTGGGTGATTTGCGTGGCTAATAATATTTCAGATCCTTTTGAACAATTAAAAGCTGGAAAACAAATAAAACTCCCTATTATAAAGTAAATGGCTACTAGTAATATTGCTCGGACTGCTATCGTTAACTTAGCGGTACTAGGTACATCATCTATAGATGAGCAGGGTAACCCTATTAGTTTCAATCTACAAGACCAACTTCATGATTTCTCGTATACTGTATTATCTGATGGGAATGGTAATGATTCTTACAAATTTAAAATAGAGTTAATAAATTATAATGACACTTCACGCAATGCTCTAACTAATGCATTTAGCACCTCTTTACATGACGATAATGCAAGTATTGTAGGGAAGCAAGATATGTTAAAAGCTTTTCCTAAACTTTTAATACAGTGGGGATATCCTGATGCCTTATCTAAGATTCATGTTGCTCAACTTTCTGATATTAAATATAAGTTTGGACGGTCTAAGGAGAAAATATTAATAATAGAAGCGGTAAACGCTGGAGATTGGGCAGATGAATTTTACAAACAAACTTCAGTAACTTCAGAATTAGTAGAAATGTCCAAAGTAGGTAATAATACTATATTTCAAAATAAAACAGTAGTAAGTACTATTATAAGTATTTTATCTGGAGCTTTATCTAATATTGAAGGTATTGCTGTAGAATTGGATATAGATGCTAGCGTATCCGGAGTTTTAGAAAAAGAGTACACAAGTATTATAAATAGTCTTACACAAGCCCCTACCTTGGAACAGCAAGAAGAAAACGAATTGACCTTGAAGGAAAAAATCCTTCGTGTGATGAAGTCAACAATCACGCCAGGAGCCGCGATTAAAGAGATAGAGATAGACAAAGCTAGAAAAAATGCTAATAGGAAATTTCAAGCAATTAAAAGATTTTTTAAAATCTTAGGACTTACAGCTGAAAACACTTTAAAGCCTACAAAAAATCCAGACTTTCCTGATGAGCCTGAACAAATACGGCAAACCGATGAAAATTTAAATACTCAATATTATCCAATTACAAAAAGTTTGGTTGGTGAAGACACTGGAGTTCATGGGGGTATTACTGAATTTATACCAGCCAGCCAATTAAAAGATACTTCAAAGATAGAAAACTTAAATCCAGCTTTTGAATCCATAGTTAAGGAGAATATTTTTCTAGAGTTTAATAGGACTTCATCGCCTTTATGGGACTCTCATGCGGCTAATGTTGCGTTTGCACATAACGAGCTGAACCCTTCAAATCTAATAGATGAAAGGGATATAACTTTTTTTCTTAATCTTTCTACTGTAAATCAGAATGCAATTAAAAGTGGAGCTACTGTAATGGAAAAGACTTTAATGGTTAAAAGTGTAACTTCTAACGGGAACACAATTGGACTTGAAAGATACGCACCTCCGAGTATAAAGGTTACACCTGATGATAGAATAGCAGGAGACAATCCAGCAATACTTAAGCACCACTTAAGGAAAGTTGATTATCAAGTTCAAAAAGAGAAATCTGAGTTAGCAGATAAAGCAGTGTTTACAGACGCTCAATTAAATAAATATAATGAAGATAGTCTAGGAGCTCCTTTAACATATACGGAACTAGATAATGATTCTAAATTTAGATTATTTTACAGTAGTATAAAAATTGGACTACATTCCAAAGCGAAAGAGTCTACGCTTGTCACCGTAAAAAATATTATTAAAAATTTAAATTCATTAGTATCAAAGCCAGAGTACCGTATACATTTGAGTGAGATATCTCCTGCTTTTGACAGTACACACGAATCTTTTGAAGATGTAAAAAATCGTATAGATGGAGTAGATATCACCGGTAAGCCTAAGACTACTGTATTGGATAATATGCCCACCACAGTTTTTAGATTTACAACAAACTCTGTTATTAAAAGTAATGCTTCAGATAGGTTATTACCTATTGTTAGTTTTCCTAACGTGCAAAGTAGTAAGAATTCAAAACATGCTTTAATATCTTATGGCAAATCTGATAGTATCGTTAAGTATTTTGATTTTACTGGGGATATCCGATACCTAGCTAATATGCAAGCAGCACAAGCTACTAGACAAAGTTTAACAAACTCTTATGAGTATTTAAAAACAGATTCTAGGATTAAAATTGTTGATGTTATAGATATTCTATTAAATTCTACGGATTTTAAAGATAAGTTAGAAAGTAAGTATAAAAATAACAACAAGTTTATAGAGAATTTGGAAATGTTTAGGGATCAACTAGATGCTGATGATGCGGCTGATCTGCCAGGTGTTAATTTTAGATTTTTGGAACAAACAGGATTTCTGGCTGAATATTTAAAAGAACAACGAGCACATAGAACACGCGCTGATGAAGGAGATTTTCCCGCCGCTCAAAAATTCTTCGCAGCACTTTCTACTCAAATAGGTATGACCCAGCTTTTTAACGCAATTCCTGTAGAACACAGAGAAGTTTCGTATAATAAGTTTTTAAAACTAGAGGATCCTAATAATCCTGATATTGTACCTAGCAAATCTCATAGTTATCAGCTAAAGTCTGAAACTATCTTTGATAAACATGTACAGGAATTAGCTGTAAGAAGTAATACTGTAATATCTAAAACAGTAGAAACCGCTTTAGCCTCTTATTTTAATAATTCATTAGAAGTTTGGGAAGTTAAAGTTAAAACTTTAGGAATTCCTGAAATGGATACTTTAGATGAAATATCTGCGCCTAGAGTATTCGATTTTACAGTTCATGATCTGTCAAGAGAAGCTGAATCTGAGGGTCGGTCTGCTCATTGGCTTTCTGGATTATACAAACCTATAGCAATTAACCATAAGATAAATAATTCTGTAGGATATATTTCAGAATTTAAACTACTTAAAGATATGGGGATAGCTTAATGGAAAATTATTCAACTATTTATATTGGAGAGGTTACCGAAAAAGGCTCTATAGATACTACCCATTCAGGAGAATTAGAAGTTAGATTATTAAACTGCAGAGAAGTTCCAGAAGCTATTAATGCAAAATGCGCAATGCCTTTTGGAGGAAAGGGGTCCGGCTTAACAGGTCCTATTACCCCATTATCTAAGGTTTTAGTAGCTAAAGTTATCGTAGAGGAAGGAACCTCTACTGTGTTTGATTGGTTTTGGATAGGAGTAATACCTATAAATTCTGATGTTAGAAAAGAGCCTGAAGATATAGACATAACTAATGTTATTGATATTGGAACTACACGTAGAACTTCAAACCCTGAAGCTGCTAAAGCTTATTATGGATCTGATATAAATGAAAAGGTATTACTTAAAAGTACAGTAGGTCATAAATTAGAACTTTCGGAAAAAGTTTTTACATTAGAGGATGGTATAGCTCACCAAGAAGATTACGCGCTCTTAACTACAAATAGTAATAAGCATATAAAATTAGACGCGGGCGTAGGTCCAGGCATGGATAGAATTATTATTTCCGATGAGAATGATAATAGAATTGTAATAAAAGCCGGAGACGATGGAGACACTCCAGGACCAAATTCTATGGTTATTGAGTGTCAGGGAAATATGCATCTTAACTCTAAGAGTGGGGAAATGGTTCTCAACGTAGAAAAAGATAGCACTTCTAAAATTCAAATTATAAATGATGGAGCTGGAGATATAAATGTAGAAGCTAGAAAGGGAGATGTAAATGTAGGAGCAGCTCAAGGAGATATAAACCTATCAGCAAAAGGAAATGTACAGATAGACGCTGAGCAGGATATAAATTTAGATGCTAGTAATGATATTAGTATAAACGCAGGAAATCAAATGACGTTAACCGCTTCTAGAATTGATCTGAATCCGTAATGGTCTTTGAAGATTTACTTATTGACACTGCTATAATTGAAGGTACTACTATATCTTCTAACCTTTTTGGGTATATTGATATTGGTAATAATAATTATAATTCGTATCCCGAATCAAATTTAGCAGAAACCTACACGCTTAATGTATACGGAGCTCAGTATATTAGCGAGGAATATGACGGTACCATCAATTATAGAAGGTATAGTATAGATTCTATAAATGTTACTAACATCTCACAACTTGCTCCTAATTTAAATGTAAGCATTACCCCTTTTACATATCAAGATGATGATTGGAGTGTTCAAGCATTTACTATTACATTTACTGGGTCTCTAAGTAGGGCAACTAATGGAGCTGTTAGTATGACCTACAGAAACGGTTTAAACTCTCCTGTTACTACTACTAACTTAAACTCTTTCCCATCTACTGCAAGTTTAACCAGTATTACTAGTCCTAGAGGAGACGAATATATCCCTCTAGAGTTTTCCTTAATATCCGAGGGAAAGACATATCCTTTACAAACTCCGCTATATGTTACCCATGAGGGAGTTAACTTTCCAACCCAAACAGCTCCTAAAGCTGCGACGCGACAAGGAGATAAAGGAACCGGACATGGAGCATTTGGACCTAGACCTAGTAACGGAGGATCCTCCGATATTTTTATAAACGGGATACCTGCTCATGGAGTTGGAGATAGCTGGTCTTCTCATACAGATGGCGATACATCCCATACCTCTACAGCGGGTGGAGGTTCTAGCTCAGTATATATTAATGGGAAAGCTATTTCTAGAGTTTCAGACTCTGTTGCGTGTGGCTCTAAAATAGCGCACGGCTCCGAAACCGTATTCTCAGGATAACAAATGGAACAAAAACAATTTTCAGTCTCTTACGAACCTTCTGCATATAACGAGAAGGTTTGCATTTATGCAGTTAACCCAAACGCAAAATACGCACAAGTAGAGCAAATTCAAATAGCTAACTCTACAACATCAGCCTTAGATATGGACGTATACTGGGTTGATTACTCGGATGTAACCGTTTCAGCTACTGTATATTTTGGAGATGGAAAAATTAAGCAAGAATTTTATAGATATGGGGGAAGCGCTTTAAATTCAATTCTTATAAATGGAGCTATCCCTAAAGGTGCATCTTTATCCGTTTTAAATTCAAATCTTTATTTGGATCCTAAAGATTTTATATTTTTAAGACCCGCATCATCTGGTTCTGGAACAGCGTTTAAACCTTTAGTAACAGTTACCGAATATTTTGAAGACAATACATATATAACTACTTCTGTAGATTTAGTAACTACAAATAACACTATCGTAGCAAAAACTTATTAATTATGGCAAATTTCTCACTTCCCTCTATCAAAGACGCAAGCCCAAATGTTCCCTCCCTTTCAAAAGAGGAACTCAGCGCTCTCCCATCTACTTCTTTGATATCTCTCTCTAATAATATGGCTGTTGTTAAGTCTGAAGCTTCTATTAAAGCTAACCAATTAAAAGCTAGAGCTAAGAAATTATCAGGAGAAGCATCTATAAATATTCCCGGTAAAGGTAGAAATTCTATTGCAACTTCTCAATCTATTAGTAAGGTAAAAGCATCTATGGAGTCTACAATAGGACCTGTTGCAAGTACTACCGGACTAATGAACGAGTCTTCAGCTGTAGGAGCTGATATACTAAAAAACGCAACTGCGGCTGGAACCACGGAACTTGATGCTGCATCAATAGCATCCAAATTAAGTTCCTTTAATACGGAGATAATTTAATGGCTTTAGATGATTTAGATGTAACTGAAATAGCTTTACTAGAGTCATCTTTAGCAAGTTTACAAGCAATAGCTCAAACTGCCGAAGATAACTTAGCTAATATTCAAGCTGTTCTAGAGGATAGGGCTAACGGTATTTTAGCAGAACCTGAGTTGAATTTAGATGGTATATCCCATCTTGCCTCAGACGACCCTAATATTCAAGCTATTGTAGATAATTACGCAAAGTTTGTTGAAAATAACATTATAGCTCCTTTTGAAGAAAATAAAGCAAGGTTTGAACAGTTATCGGGAGAAACTCAACTTAACCTACAAGGAGAAGAACCTCCTATATTTGATTTAACCTACGGTCCTCCTATTTCTGTAAAAGGACAGTTTATTCTTTCTGAAGATGGATTATACTATGATTCAATTTCAGGGGGAATTCCTGAAGTATCGGGAATGGTAGCTGCAAGCTCTACATGGAATCTTAAGTACGCTCCAAATTTAGGAGGTAAAGGTAATCTGTATACTAATGATAACTTAGAAAACTTTGTAGATACAGTATTTAATTATGATTATACTCCTGACGATAGTAATGCTGATAAGTATTATAAGTCTGATGATATTTTACAAACATTCGAAAAGAATAAAATTCTACATACTACACTAGTTCATGATCAGATTAATGATTTAATTGCATCTGGATACTCTGCAGAAAGTGCTGTAGTAGTTAATTATTATGGAAATATAGGTGCTATTGCTTCCCTTTACGACGAGAAGACTAGAAAAAGAAAGAAACAACTTCAATTAGTTTCTATTTTTGCTTCTGATAAGTATAGCTTTACGGAACAGGGATTTGATAATCCTAAAGACTTAGGACTAGGAGATGGTATTTTGATAGAAAATAGAAGTAAAACTTCTACCCCCGAATGGCATCCCCTTGAAAGAATTCCATTAAATGATTTTTCTTTCATGCGCGGCACAGGCGTAGAAGTTTCCTTAATAAAGCAAGAGGAGTTATTATTATTTTCAGAAGACTTAGAAGATATCATATTACCTATTACTCCTGTATTTGTGCAGTCTAAAGCACAACCCTTCTCAGTGATAAGTAAGTTTTCTCTATCCCCCACAAATCCTGAAACATTTCCCTTTTTCAACGGTACGAATAATGTATCTGGAGATTCGGGACTTGTGCAATCATTAGTAGAATCTATCGTATCTGATGGTATGGTACTAGGCTACAATTTTCTTAAGCCAGACATAGTTGACGCATCTTCTACTAAATTTAATTTAGATAATATATCTCCAGACTCCGGAGGTTTTCTGAACGGTCAATTAGTAGCATCTTCATTAGATAACGTTTTTCCTTCAGGATTAGGAATACCTAAATTAACAGGAACTGGACCTAACCAATCTTATGTTAGATTGCCTACTAGCTATACTCCTGATGGTACTGAACAAAGATTAAAAACTGAACAGCTGGATAGTTTATTTTATGAAGGTAATAGAAAATATAATAAAGATACTAAAGTAGGTGGAGGAGTGTCATTTGATTTTTGGGTACATGTCCCTAGTTTAGCCATGACAGATACTCATAGGTATAGAGTAGTAGCCGCGTGTGAAAATTCAGGAGGTAATGCCGCTGAAGGAAACTCATACTCAGATACTACAGCATCTAGAACTACTATCGCGGGAATACATGATACTAGAAAAGTTCACGGAATGATTCTAGGGTTTAGGGATGCAGGAGGCTCTACAGCCCCTAGTGGTTTGGAGTTTGGAGTGTTCCCTACAGTATCTCAAAATAATAATCTTCAAACCTATGGACACAGTATTGCAATAGCTGAATCCCATAAGTATATAAATGGAGTTTTTCAAACATCCGGAATCTCCGAATTAGGAGCTACTGTAGATTCTAATACTTCGGTTAACGGAGCATCTATTATAGATGCAAGCGCAGGATTTATACATATGGCAACCGTCTTTAATTTTTCAGAGGATTCAGTTAAAATATTCTGTGATGGCGAACTTCTTACAACTTCTTCAATAAATACTACTTTTGATTTATCTTCAACTAACACTCTTAATATACCTTCTCCTGTAAGAGAGGGGGAATATTTAGTATCTAGTTGGAACAATACTTCAAATAACGGTCCTGTAATTGGCAAATTTGGAGGAGGAGATAGCTTTACTCCTTGGATTTTAGGAGGAGGATTTACGGACGGTATTGAGAAAGTTACCGCTATAGACGCAAATGATGAACCTGGATTTTTAGGATATAATACAAATAGTACTTATGGAGATCCTACGGCAAACTCTCAGCATTATCCGTTATGGGCAACCTCTCATACTATAAAGCCTTCTAGCGGATTAGACGGATTTTTAGGCAGTTTCAAACTATATTCTAGAGCCCTATCTAATAGTGAGGTTAGGAAAAACTTTACCTTCCAAAAAGGATTTTACAAAAATATTCTATTATAATGAATTTAGAAGACATTAACTTACTTACCACATCTAGAACAACTAGATTAAATGGTATTGCATTTCCCGTAATTGAAGGGACTGGTGGATTTTTTACCAAAACTGATGGAGCTGAAACTGTTATGTCTGGATTAAAACAGCTTTTACTTACTAACAGAGGTGAAAGGGTCATGAGACCAGACTTTGGAACATCTCTACGAAAATCAATTTTTGAGCCTTTTACTACATCTCTGAAGGTAAAATTAAGAGAGGAAATTAAATCCACTATTAAAAGGTATGAGCCTAGAGTAGATATTATAGATTTAGTACTATCTTGGGAATCAAGACCTCAATCAGCAGGAAGGAACCACATTTACATCTCTTTAAAGTTTAAAATAAAGGATGAAATCACAGACGTACAAGTTTTAGATATTATAGTATAATGGCAGACATCACAGGAATTTTTAATACATCAGCATTTGACGGGACAATAGCTTCCGATTTTTTGCAATTAGGAGCTTTAAGTCCCCAAACTAAAGCATCTAGAATAGACTATTCAGTAGCAGACTTTGATGAGTATCGAACTGCATTACTAAATTACCTTCAAGCAATCTACCCTTTAGAATATAATAACTTTGTAGAGTCTGATCTAGGTATTATGCTTGTAGAAATGTTTTCCTATTTAGCAAGCGTACTTTCTCTAAAGGCAGATATGTTAGCTAATGAAAGTTTTCTTTCATCTGTCCAATCTCCTGAAAACCTCAGAAAACTTCTACAGTTAATAGGAATATCTTTAAAAGGTCCTATTAGCGCAAAAGCAAGCTGTACAATAACACTAGCAACTGCCGATGTATTAACTTCTGGTAAAACTGCTACAGTATCATTTGTTGACAGATCTTTCTCAGTCCCTAACAACAAAGACACCGGTCTACTAACCTACACAGTATATGAGGTAAATGATACAGGAGCTATTGATTTAACAACCGAAAATCTAGTTTTAAACCTAACAGACTCTTTAAATAACGCTGGAGCCACATTCAGTAAAGTAATACTATTAGAAGGTCAATTGAAAAAAGTATCCGGAACTTTCTCAGATACAGCATCAGTACAAACAATCACATTAACCGACCCTTCCATTGTAGAAGGTAGCTTATATGTTAACACAGGCGGAGAGATCTATAACGAAATCCAAAATTTATTTCTTGCAGATAAAACTGATAAAGTATTCAGCAAAACATATACTGATGACTATGCTGCCGTATTAGCATTCGGGGACGACATTAGAGGTAAATCTCCATCTCCAGGAGATACTTATGATGTATATTATAGAGTTGGAGGAGGTTCCAGAGGAAACATAGCTCCAGGAGTAATTAGTATTTCACTTCCTGCAACCCATACAGATAATGGCGCAATTTCAATTACAGCTACTAATCCTACTAAAGCCACAGGAGGCTTAAACGCTGAAACTGTAGCACATGCTAAAAAATGGTCTCCTTACTTTTTCAAAACTCAATACAGAGCTGTTACAGGCGAAGACTACACCGCATTTGCTAATCAGTTTGTAAGCACTGTAGGACAGTCTGGAAAATCATCTGCAGTTCTAAGAAACTCTGGAGCCGGATCTAATATGATTGATATTTACACAGTAGCCTTTGCTGATGAAGTAGATGGAGTACAAGCTCAACTTGAAAGATCTTCAATAGCTTACAAGAACGAATTACTAACACATTTAAATAAGCATAAAATGCTTACCGATGAGGTTACGATTGTAGATGGTCTTATTAGAACATTAGATTTAAAAACAACTATTTTTGTAGACCAAACTTTTCAACCTTTTGAGGAAGACGTCAAAAGAGCAGCGTCTTCTAAAATGTTATCATTTTTTGATCTTTCTAAGAGAGAGTTTGGAGAGCGCGTAAGAGTTGATGAGTTAAACCGAGAATTATTTACAATTCCTGAAATTAGATTCTCAAAATTAGATAATCTTACAGATGATATTAAATTAAACTTTAATGAAATTCTTCAGTTAAATAACTTAGAAATTAATATAGAATACGTATAATAAGAAATGGTTAAGAAATCAGGAATAGGAAGCGCAGGTAAAGTCGCTAAAAAATATCATCAGCATAACTATGTTGATGTTATTAAAAGTATAACTCCTGATTTATACCATGATACTGACCATTCGATTTATGGGTTAGAAAATGATATATCATATTCAGTACTTGGTAAAATTTTAAAAGCTATAGATGAAGTTTCTACCATTGTAAATGTATCTGGATCTAATACATCGTCATTACAATCTAGATTTATCCTTAGAAACAACCTTACAAATATAAAACCTTATTTATTTGAACATAAAATTCTGAAACCTTTAGGTTTAAGTTTTAAAGATTTTACAAGTAAGGAAGATTTTAAATTACATTTATCTTCGGTAGTGCTTCCACATATTCACACAAACACCCCATCTACCACATTTTTAAATGGAGTAACTACCTACGTAGACTCTACTATAACCACAGCCTCTGGGGTACATGATTATCTTTTAGAAAACTTATCTTGGATGTACATGTTAAATACAAGTGGACCTGCTACTGGATTTGACCCATCTTCTAGAGTTCCAGTAATTCTTGCTGAACTTTACGATAATAACCCTGTACAGGAAAAAGAATCAATCCAATTTTTATTTGAGTACCTATGGAGAAATAGAGAAGTTTCAGATTTTTTTAATGGATATATCCCTAACGAATTTAAATCTACTAACGCAGCAGTATCCGGAAATGTATATGCTTCAGGAACTCAACTACTTAAAGGTCTAAAAACTTTAATTGGAGTTTGGTATAATGACAATGACGAATCTTCTGATACTTTAGATACGTATTTAGATCTTTATCTAGCTAATGGAACCTTCTCACCTAAACAAGTAGAAGGTGGAGCATTTACTAAATTTTTACAAGCAGTAAGTTATGGATTTTACGATATTAATTCTACCATACAAGACCTAGAAGATTTAGTGGACATAGAAAGATGTCCTCCTCAATTTCTTCAATACCTAGCCTCTTTAATTGGATGGCAATTGCTTACCGGTGACGTTGATAGGTGGAGAGCTCAACTTAGAAAAGCGGTATATTTATACAAAAGTAAGGGAACTAAAAGATGTCTTGAAGATGCAGTAAGTCTAATATTTCCAGGAGCTAATCTAACAATCGCTGAAGATTTAGAAGAAACTTGGGAATGTTATCTTCCTCG
>Ga0209337_1001820_pt1 | contig 15844 bp, 16 predicted proteins | sample LinPmetageLP53_FD_184044 | JGI IMG/M metagenome (GOLD analysis project Ga0209337, IMG submission 184044) | Marine viral communities from the Pacific Ocean - LP-53 (SPAdes) (version 2) | ecosystem: Environmental > Aquatic > Marine > Oceanic | place: Pacific Ocean | collected 2010-02-08
CCACCGATTGATCTCCACCTAAATAATATCTATGCGATCCATCTTCATCTACACCACCATCATTAGTCCAACAATTAATATTATAATCTATAATCCATTGGTCTACTTCATTATCTATTCGCCAGCTTCCATTATGTAAATATTGGTTATAACCTACTTCTAAACACCATTCTAAGGTCTTGTCCCTAATTTTATCATAAACTATTAGAAAATCCCCTAGGTCATCATCATCATTTTGAATAAATCTAACTATTGAAGGCTTAATAGATCGCCATAGTCTATCACGCTTTTCTTCATATGATTCACCGCAATAACCTATGATTTTAGTAAATAGTTCAGTAGGTAAATAGATAGAAGTCTTAATATCTTCATCGACTTCAGTCCAGTCATTATCTATATTAACACTAGGCCATTTATCTACTTCTTTCCAAAATTCATCTTCATTTCTATCATAATCAATAGCATAATTAAAGGGTTGAGTAGGTAAATAGATAGAAGTCATTATATATAAATTATCTACTTAAACTAATTCAAAATCAAATTTTTTCGGTCTAGCCACGCTACTCTACTCAATCTATTAGTAAACATAGTAGATCAGTAGACCCTATAGATAAACATAGTAAACACCCTACCAACCTACTAAACATAGTAGATCAGTAGACCCTATAGATAAACATACTAAAAAAGTCTATTGAATATTCCGACTTTCCCCAAATCCTCGAGACAATTAATTATTTTTTTTCAGACTAAATCAAATAAAAAAAACAAATTATATAATGATAAAAAACTTTAAAATAAAAAAATTATATTTATCACTATATATAATCAATTTAGAATATTCTAATAGGGATTTATTAACACTATCTATTTATTCATTGATAATACTATATATATTATTATTATACAACCCTAACTAAAATAGAATTAGTACTTCTTTTTTTCTTCTTTTTGGTCTAGGTTTATATAACCCATTCCTTTTTCTTTTTAGTATGATTGTTTTTTTTATTCTTTGTGCAGGTTTAATATAATTTTTAGCAAATGAAAAATATCTATAACACATATATTATCTAATAAGATTTTATTTATAAATGCGTATTTATAGATATATTATCACTATTATATATATATATATGAATCTAATTGAAGGAGATTGTTTAATAGAATTAAAAAAAATGAAAGATAAAAGTGTTGATTTTGTTTATTTAGACCTACCGTATGGTCAGACTGCTTGCTCTTGGGATAAGAAAATAGATCTAAAAGCATTATGGATAGAATTAAAAAGAATTGCTAGAAATGATAGAACACCCTTTTTTTTTAGTTGTACTACTAGATTTGGATTTGATTTAATAGAAGCTAATAAAAAATGGTTCAGATGGGATCTAGTATGGAAAAAGAATAGAGCGGCTGGATTTCTTAATGCATATAAATTACCTATGAGGAAACATGAAATGGTCTACTGTTTTGCTAAGAAATCCCCTGCGTATGATGTGAGTAGTCATAAAGAGTTTATAGATATTCCAAATGGTAGGAAGACCCCTAAAAATGAGATTTATGGACAGAGTAAAATAAATGATAGTGAAAAAACTAATAGGTATTATAAAATACCACTACCCACAAGTGATATAACACCTCCAACCGATGAACATGAATTAGTCTATTGTTTTGCTAAGAAAACCCCTGAATATGATGTGAGTAGTCATTTAACTGGTGAAGAAAAAATAGGTGATAGTAAAAATAATGTATATTTAAAAGAGTTTCAAAGTAGAGGACAAGATCCTGAATATTATAATAAAGAACATATTAAAAAAGTAGTAAAAGAACCATTACCTACTAGTATTATACCACCCACAGACGAACACGAATTGGTCTACTGTTTTGCTAAGAAAACCCCTGAATATGATGTGAGTAGTCATAAGGAATATACCGTTGAAGGGGATAGAACTGGACAAACTCATAATAGCGAAACTTATGCTAAAAAAGGTCAAAAATGTTTTTCTTCAAAAACACATAAAGAACCATTACCCACAAGTGAAATATTATTAGAAGAAGAACAACCTAGTAGTTGGTGTGAATTTGATTTAGATACTAAAACTGGACACCGCACTGCAAAACCTATTAAACTGATGGAGTTTCTATTAAAATATTGGTCGAAAGAAGGTCAAACCGTATTAGATCCCACTGCTGGAAGTGGATCGATGGGAATTGCGTGTAAAAACATGAAGCGAAACTTTATAGGAATAGAAAAAGATCCAAAGATTTTTAAATTAATGGAAAAAAGAATCGCAGATATAAAAGAATAAATATCTAGTAATATATATAATGGAAATAGATCCTGAAGAAATAATACTACCAATCCACGATCCATTTTATAATAAAAGTCATGAACAATTTTCTATGTTTCTTACTATGGATGCTGATAGAATTCCTACTGGATTATGGACATGCCACGCTGATGCAATTTACACAGGTGATCCAATAATATATAGACTAATAGCAAATACAACTGATGTATATAAAAAACAAGAGTGAAAAAAATATAATACTAATATATAAAATGTTTAACATGGGATCTAAAAGGGGGTTTAATAATAATTCAGGATTGCTATATATAAAACAAGGGAATACGCTACTAACTCCAAAAATACAACTACCAACCTATTATTGTAGTAAACCATATTATAAAAATGAAGCAAATACAAAAGCATTTCTATTATACTCAAGAAATGGGGTTAAGAATCAAGAGCAAACGAGGGAGATAGATAATAATAATATTAATCGGTTAAAATTAAGTAAGGATATTGCTCAGAAAGGTGGTACGGAAACAATGAAAGATTTTCAAACAATTTAAAATATTATACTAATATATAAATGAGTATTAACGCACAGACGCTTTATAATTCGGTTAGAGAAAATAGCATTGCTGGATTAGAACAAGGACATGGAGGAACAAGTAGTATATCGATTCCACCAAATGTTCAAAAGAAAATGGAAAAAAATAATATTACCGAAGATGAATATCTATCCCTGCTTGTTTTCGCTAAGCATTTACCAAGGGGGAAACAAGCATTAAAACTTAATTATCCTGAACTAAGAGATCAATTACTAAGTGATCATCAAGAAAAGAAATCATCTATGACAATTAGAAGTGGACTTCGTAAAGGGGGGTTGGTATCTAGTCAAGGACTCAAAGCATTAACCTTACCTGACCATCTACTTAATATTAAAAATAAAAATAGAACCCCTACATTCCCTGTAGCAAATGTACCATATCCCTACTTTAAAAATAGTTTTTCTTTTGGAACTAAAGGAACTGCTGTTAATAGATTAATTCAGTAATAGCGGTTAAATAAGGATAATATAAAATATTTATCTTACTATATAATATATATGGGTAGTATTGTAAGACCAACAAAAAGACTAGGACTTCGTGCTAGAAGACAAAGATTAAAAGATATTGAAAGGAATAAAGAAAGTGTAGCTAATTTTCTTAAGAAAGAACTAGAAATATCAAACCAACCTGATGAGAATTTACGAGATAGTTGGAAGGATTGGATTATTGGTCCAAAAGGTAAAGACATATATCAAAGGGGGGTTGGTAAAAAAAACCTAGATTATATAACTAATTTATTAGAGGATGCTGAATTTAGATCTCTATTAAAATCTGATAAAGAAACAGAAACATTAATTGATGATTCATATACTGTCAATCCTGAATCAGAAACTTCAGGGGTAACTATAACTGATATACCAAATCCACCAACCATGAAAATTGATCCAACAGATATAGATCCAAGTGATCCAATAGGAAGACCTGAAAAACCATCTCCTAAAAAAGTAAAAGTAGAAATAGAAAAAGACTCTTCATTTCCTAGGGAAACTACTCCTGAAGAAGAAATGAGTTTCCAAAAAGGTGTAGCACCAACATCAGAACCTAAAGTAGAACCAACATCAGAACCTAAAGTAGATCCCACCGTAGAATCTACCGTAGAACCCACCGTATCAAAACCTATAGATTTATCTAAACAAGTATCAAGTAAAGCAATGGATATTTCTACACCATCTACCATTGATCAAATACCTGAATCTAGATTATCTAGTGATAATAAATCACAAGATCAACTAAGATCTGATATTAATTATTTTTTAAAGAATTTTCCAACTCCTCTTAAAAATATCAAATCTCAGGCGAAGCGTCTAAATAAAATGGGATTAGTCCAATTACAGAGATTGCATAAACGAATAGTAAATATTTTACAACCTAATAAAATGACTACTAGTGGGAAAAAAGTCGGAGTGGTGATAGATGCCGAAGAATATATTAAACGAAAAGTTGGAGAAGTAATGATAGACAACGCAATTAAAGGATATCAAATCCCTAATCTACAACCAGTAGGAGATAATATAGATAATAAATCGGATGGAACAAAAGACATAGGAAGTTATGAAATTAAAGTGGGGCCAGACGGTGGTCTAAACTCTCAAAAAGAACCAGTCTATCGCTATATCCCTACTACCAATGAAGAGGGAGTAAATGAAATAGAATATAACTATCAATCGAAAAGGAAACCAAAAAGGATGGCGTTACCTAAAACTAAGATGCGGAATCAAGTGGTTACTGGAAAGAGAGAAGTTAGGACAAATCCATTCTTGGAAAAGCAAGGCGGTCATAGATTAAATGTATTATTATAATATATTATATTAATATATAAATATGTTTCAAAATAAGGGATTAGAAAATTTAAATTGTGCAAGATTAATATTAGGAAATGCTGATATTCCATCATCTGGTAGTGGTACAATAGATATAAAAAGTAGTAATCCGAATTATCCAATTACTATCAATGGTATAATGCCTAAAGGAGATCCGGATACAGATTCTATCACAGGAATCACTATAAAAGGAGGACTTACTAGTATGGGGGAAATAGGTAGTATCACTAAGGCAATAGATTTACCATTTGTGCCAAAAATGGCGGTAGGTGTGTCAGGAACTATAGCCCATTCCCCTCTTAATCCCTTAGCATCTACAGCATCAGTAACGGTAGCGACAATTGGCTCATTAAATGTGTTAGATACTACAGCCTTTCCTATAAGCCAAGTTGGATTCAGTGAATTTTTTTTAGATAATACACCCTATACCTTTACTCAATTGGGAATTAGTAGTGCAACGATTACCTTTTCTATCCCTGTGGCTGGTGGGGATATAGTTTCCATGGCTATCACTAACGCAGGTGTAGGATATAATAGTAATGGGACAGGTAACGTAGAAACTAGTGCTAGTGCAACTAAAAAAGAACTAAATTTTGTTATACAAGAAGTTTATTCTACAATATCAATAGTAAGTGGTGGTACTTTATATGATACAAATTTAGCAAGTCCAGGCTATATAATATCATTTATAGGTGGAGCTTTTGGCGTAATACCTACAGGGGATTATTCTTTAGCTTTAGATTATACTGGGGAAGGATATTCAGTTGGAAAATATGCTATAGTAAGAGGTACTGCTAATACTGCATTAATGGACGTATTGAGTGTAGATTCCGTAGGAGCAGTTAGGAGTTATGTATTAGATTCAACCGCTATTGGTAAAGATTATTCAGTAGGGGAAGCAACTATACAAGATTTAGCAACGCCTCTATTAAATCCAGCAACCTTTATCATTGATAGTGTTAGTGGGAGTGGGGGGGGTGGTAGTTATACCGACGCACAAGCGATAACCGCATTAACTAATAGTACAAGTCCATATATAGTAGGGCAAACTATGAATGCTAATCTATCAGTAGCGACAGGCTTAACGGTATTAGCAGGAGGAGCAAATATAACAGGACCATTAGATGCGACTGAAGCTACGATAGATGGTGACTTATCAGTTACTACAGGGGATTTATATGTAGATGCAGGTAATTTATCAGTACCCGTAGGTGATTTACAATTAGCAACAGGAAGTGTACTTAATATTCCACAAACTACCGTTTTAGCAGACGCTCAGTTCACAGCTTCATGGACTGCTAACGTTGATGGAACTTACACATTAAAAAGACATACAGTAGCAACCCCTACCACCGAAGCTATAGAACTTAAACAACCCTTTGTAGGTAGTGGTGACCCTGTTCCAGTTGGTGGAATTAATAGGGGTGCGATAGCAGATACTGAGAATATATCAAGTGCTACCATAACTGGAACATATAAATATTATAGTGCCGATAAATTCCAAGTAATGATTATATCATACGGTAGTAAATTTAAGGTTGTTTTTAGCGGTGAACTTTTAATGGGAGATACCTACACTGCTAATGATTTCACAAAGGCTATACAATGGGATACCGAATTAGCATACTACTTTGGAGATGCTACTGCTACTCAACAGATTAACGCTGGAAGTGCAGGATCTAGAACATATGGCCCAAGAGAAAATATATTTTTACCTATGACTAGAAGAATTGCCAGCTCTAGCACATATGAAGTTATTGCAGTAGAAATACACAATCAAGTAGCAGGGGGAGGCACTGGTAATAATTATTTTATGAGATTTAATACAGATTTAGCGATTGGTGATAGACTTCTTTTTGACGGTGTAGAATATTGGACGGAGTCAACCGCTTAGATAAAATAAACTTTAAAAATAAAATATTAAAGTAATATATAACAAAAATGACTTCGATTATTAATAACTCAAATGCTAACTCCGCCCTCATTAACACTTTAGAATCATCGGATTCTATGACTAACCCTAATGTCTACTCAACTAAGGAAATCTATCCCATGTCAGCAACAACTTGGACGACTAACCAAAAATCCAATGGTGTTTCTACTGCTGGAAATCAAATGAATTTTAATTTAAATAAATATGGTATTATAGAACAAGTACTTCTAAATTATAGGAAAACGATGCCTGTCGCAGCGGGTGGTCTAGGATATGAACTTCTACCCGGTGATGTATTTAATGTAATCGATCGAGTAGAACTCCTATCTGCTTCTCGTGTAATCAGTATTTTAACCGCAGCAGACCTAATTGCTCAGTGGTCTAATCTTAATTCTTCTCAATATGAAGTAGTTAAAAGAACGGCTGTTGATGGACGAGGAGGAATTGCTGATACTACGGCGGCTCATAATTTCGCCCTCCCTCTAACCTATGGATTTATGCAGGATATTAATACTCAGCTAAATTCTAGTTTTCTTGAACCTCTTAGCATTAGGGTTACGTGGGCGACTGGACTTGGTAGTCACCAACTTCACACTGCTGGTCCAACTAACACCCTTACTAATAATGCTACTTTAGATGATACCTTTTTATATGTAAGATATAAGTCATATCCTGAAGCACCTACTGCGCAGATTTTGGCTAGTAATTACAACGCACCTGAATTAGTACAGGTTAGTACTAGATTCTATGATGAAAATCCAGTATCGCTGGATTTTATAGCAGGTGCAGCTGGATCTACTAGTCAAACAATGAAGGTACAACTTCGAAATACAGATTGTGTAGAAGATTTCTATATTATGGTTCGTCAAGTATATTCTAATGGTAGTTTTGGTAATCCGATGGAATTGAAAACCATTAAATTTACAGGAAGTGGTCAGGAGATTTTAAATCTAAATGAACAAGCAATTCCCTATTCTCGGTTAACGGAAAATGGATTTAGTAGTTCTAGTAGTGCTGGGGCAGCTGGGAGTTTAATCGATACTGCAAATATGAGATATGTTGGTAAAATTCAGACTGGTCTATATGAACATAGCGGAGGTGGACCAATTTCTAATAGTTTATCCCTTCGTGAATTGAACGCACCTGAGATAGAAGTAACTTTTGATCGACCTACAGTTGCAGGAGCATCTACTTGGAGAATGGATCTAGTGGAAGATTGTACTGCTATCTACTCGACATCATCTGCGGTAGGGCGCCTCTCGCTGGCGTTATCTAATTAGACCGACGTCTATTTTATTATAAATATTAAAATAAAAATATTCAAGTATAATATAGAAATGCCTACTTTACATGTTAGAATTGAAAAACAAAACCAACCAATTGATTTATCAAGAACACTACATAGTCAGAATTTAACCCTTCGAAGAGCAGTGGTAGTACGTAATGTTTCCATACCTAATAATATTCCTGCTAGTGCTGGAGGAGGAACACCTACAGTACCTCAACCTCCCTATTTTGTTCCCACCTACACAGATCCAACAGATGACCTTAAAGGTGGGATTATTGTGGACTTATCTTTTTTTAAAGGATTTGAAATATTATCTAATTTTTCTAGTAATGACCTCCTAATACCTTTTGCTAATACCGAGGTTGTTGTGGACAATAGATATGAGCAGGACTTTTCTAATGAAGATATTTCACTATCATTTAGTGTAGAATGCTTTGATTATGAAAGAAAAAATACGCTTAAGTTTGTATCCGATAGCGGGGTAACTGCAACTACACCAGGTGCTATTAAATACATCGATATTTTTTTTAGTTTCGATCAGTTGTATTCTTATAATACCTATTAAATAATTAATATATTTTAGATATAAATATATAATATTATTTTATAAAATGACAGCTGGAGAAGTTGCAAAAAGAGATGGACTATGGTTACCTAAATTTCATTGGCATCATCAACATTACGCAGCAGGATTTTATACAGACGCCGATGCAATAGCAGCTTATGGAAAATCAGAGGATAAACGAAAGTTTGTAACAGAGCCCGCCCAACAAAAGGCAGCGGCTAATAAAAATAGATGGGGTAGTGCAAAAACTTGGGGAAAAGCCGCCACTAATGTATTATCTTTAGACGAAGATTCTTGGACTGCTATGATAAAAAAAGGTGGGGACGGGTTACTGGAAGACGCTGATAAAACTAGTGATGTTGAATGGGCGATGCAATTAACATTATTAGCCGCTATAGTAGTTGGTGCTAAAGCTGGGTCAAAAATGGGAGAATCTAGAGGAGGTAGAGCAAATGTTGAGAGAGTCAGCGCAGAAGAAATAAGGGCAGAAGCAAGGGAGCAGGGGATAGATTTACCCGACGATACTGGTTTTCAAATGCGACTAAATGAATTAACGAGACAATTTAATGAAATGCCTGAAGAACAAAAAGGCAGAACCCTAAGAGAAATAAATAAAGGTAATGTAAATAATGCCCAAGCAGAATATAATGAAGCGAAAACACCGATAGAAAGAAATCGAGCTAAAACAAAATTAGATAGAGTTAAAAAGGAATTAGCTAAGTACGAGGGGGAGTATATGAAAAAGGGAGATCCCGAACTAGCGATAAAAGGATATGAAGAAGAAGGGGGCGGTTTTTTTGACATAATAGACGAAGAGGCAGCTGAAAAAGAACCCTTACTAAAGAAAGAAAAACCAAAAAAAGAATCAGCTACAAAAGGATTATTAGATTTACCTTCGAAACTAAATAAAAAAGGAGGAAGTCTTTTGGAAAAATATTTAGAAAAACAAAGAGAGCAAGCTAGAAAGGAAGCAGGTAAAGATCCAATCAAAAGTGATAAATTAGAGGAGGAATTAGAGGATGGAGAAGAGGGGGAATTTGAAGGAGATGAAATAGGAGATCAATTAAAAGAAGATCCCAAACCTAAACCAATTGAAAAAGGGAAAAAAGGAAAATCTAAGATAAATCCAGAAGGGGAAGACGGTACAGGGGCAAGTGGTAAACCTAAGATAGTGCCTGAAGCAAGCAAAGCTACACCTGAGATAGATGAAATGGCTGAAAAAGAAAGAATAGAAAAATCATTATATTCTAGAACATGGGAGGAGTACGCCCAAGAAAGAGAACTGAATGCTCAACGTGGTAAAAACGCATTCGCTGAGTCATGGCAGTCGCAAAATGCTAGAGAAATGGGTAGAGAAGCATTTGAAAAAGGTAGAAATGATTATATGCTAAAACAAAGGCCTGAATTGGAAGATGAAGATATTTTGGATTTGGATTTTGATGAAGACCTAGACCAACCATTTGATAGAGACGAACAAAATCAATTTAGATATGAGAATGAAGAAGTCGATCTAGATTTTGATGAAAATTTAGATGGAGAAGAAGAAATGAATTTAGAAGAAGAAATATTCGAAGAACCTAACGAAACCGATCCATTACTAGGTGAAGAAGATAGAATAGAAAAGGATAAATTAAAAAAAGAATTCCCCAGTGCTGGTGGTGTTGATATAACTACCGCAGCTGAATTGTTAGGAAATAACTCAATAGCATCTAGTAGTGGATTATGGACTGAAGAAGATAAAGATTCTATAGAAACTACCTCAACCTCAACTTCGCCAACGAGTAGTGGAAGTGTAAATAGTACCGAAGAAATATCTAGTTTATTTAAATTAAAAAATACATTAAATACCGTTAACCTAGATGAATTGCTAAGACTTACTTTACGATTAAATCAATATGTTTATGAACCATCTTTAATAGGTACACCTAGTTTATATGAAATAGATGTACCAATCAATACAGGGAACACTAATGTACAAGGTGATACCGAGGATACACAGGTTTTATTTCATAATAGACGTGGTGTACTCTATATAGTATTTAGGGGAACAGCGAATACTAACAATGCTATTTTCGATTTAATGGATAAATATATCTACCTTAGAGAAATTGAATTATTCAAAAACATAACAAATTTAACCTTAGATAATGATATACAAGTTCATGCTGGATTTGCGAACGCATTAGCATCTATCTATGAAGTAGTTAGAGAAGAAATGGATAAATATGCAAGTGGAATGAAGGTAGTCTTCAGCGGACATAGTTACGGAGCTGCCCTAGCATGTTTAATGTATTTTATCTATGAACATGATATTACTAATAAAGATAAAAAATTATTTAGTGTAGAACATTGCGTCACTTGGGGATCGCCTCGATTTTTAATTAATGAAACCATGTTTAAATCAAGGTATGATAGTATATGCCCTAATGTGATAAGGTGTTGGAATACTGCTGATCCAGTTCCCTATTTTCCCAATTATTTATCCAGTACTGTACTACCTACTCCTGATAAATCGCCATTGCTATGGATAGGTATGACTGGAATGATGATGGGTATTTATAATAGAAAAAAACTAATGGAAAAGATTAATGACTTTAAAAATATAATAAATAGACTATCAGATGTTCCTGAAGATATATTATTAAACAATCGTTATATCTTTAATGATGTAGAACTAGATGAAATGATTGATTTTGCTAGTAATATGCTGGAAGAATTAAGATTAGACGCAGGAGCAATTAATATAGATAATATTGATCCATCGATGAACCCAAATATAGTTGATCTTACTGAAGAATTGGAAAATTTAGTAGGACAAAGAGATTATTTAATAGGATTAAAAAAAATAAAATTTAGTCGCCAAAAAATCAAATCAGTGAAAACTATTTTACTATCTACCTTTACATTATTGACTGGTGGTGCTTTTTATGGAATATCTAATATGCTAGACAATTTTGATATAAATTCTATTTATAGTTTACCAAAAAGTTTAATTCATGTTGGAGTTAGTTTATGCCTTGATGATACAATAGGCTTTACTAATATTAATAACTTAATTAAAATAGTCGCCATGGATTCAAAATATATTTTAAAAGACATAGAGAATCAACTCAATCCTAATGCCGTAGAACAAGAAGAAATATATGGTTTATTACAATCAAAAGAATTTAGATCTATGCTTATTACAGGGTCGTTGAAGTGTACCCAATTTACTAAAGATTTAGAAGAACAAAACCCTATTTTATTAAGTAGATTTGTTTTAAATAATATTAAAGATTTATCTACCTACGCAGAGAAATGTAGTATATTAAAGCCACTTCTACTAGATCAGTATTTTAAAGAATTGAAACTTAGTGAAAATCCAACAGTGCAAGATTATGCCTTGTCTGTTCTATCAGGTATCTATATTAACACTATAAAAACTTGGAATACTGGAGTACCTTGGTCACAACATAGTTTAAATCAATATAAAATAAATGTAGATAGATTAGTAGATCTAGAAGTAGCAACACAGACGGCGATATCCGTTACTATGAATGAAACAAATAAAGTAGATAGTGAGGGTCGAGCAATACCTACTGTTAATCCATTAAAGATAACTAGTAAAAAAGGTGAAATTTACCAACACTCTGCCCCATTTAATACAACCCCCTTGGAAAATAAACAAACTTTAGAAAATAGAAGGAATGAGTATATATCCCTACCACCGATTGTAGGAATCTATATAGGTGATTATGATAATTTTAGTTTTATTGAATATTAAAATTTGAATACCATTAACAATTTATTATATTTTTTAATGGTTCTAAAAGATTATGTTAAAAAACGAATTATAAAAAAAATAATGCATAAATGTGTTAGTAATAATATCCATGATGCCTTTTTAGAATGGCGTGTTACTGAATATGATACCTATGATCCTACCATAGGGAAAGAATTAAAAGGTGGATATTATAGTAGTAGGTGGGGGCATTGTAAATGTGGAGTAAAAATAAAGTATTGTTATGAAATAAATAATAAATTTAATAACAATATAGTAAGACCTATAGGAAGTTGCTGTATTAAAAGGTTTATGCCTATAGCATATAAAGAATTACAATTGAATGTTATTAATTTAGGATTAGAAAGATTAGGAGTACACTATAAATGTATTAGATGTGGTCAAAAGCATAAAAAAAGAAAAAATATAATTAATAGGGCGTGTATTAAATGCGAAAAACAAGAAACTCAAGAAGAATATCTAAAAAAACAAGTAGATCATCTATGTAAAAGAGGTAAATATTATAATAGAACCTATGAGTGGATATATAAAGTAGATAAACCCTATTTTAAATGGTTAATGAATATAGATAGCAAGGCGAAAGATTACTACGTGAGTTTAAACCCCCTACCAACATAGTAAACATAGTACTTCAGTAGAGTCAATAGATAAAGTTAGTAAAAAAGTCTATTCAAATTTCCAATCTTCCCCAAATCCTCGAGCACAATAAATATTTTTTTTCAGACTAAACTAAATAAAAAAAACGATTTATATAATTATAAAAAACTTTAAAATAAAAAAAAAAAACATATTATGAAAAAAAGTAAATTTGGAATATTCATTTATGTAAAAGAGATAGTGACTACCCTTTGTTCTTTCTTGAGTGGGACTATATCGTGTTTCAATATTCTATAGGTTCTTTTTGTAGGTGGTGCTGCTACATCATATTGTTTTAGATAATATTGCTTTCTAGACTGGGTTCTTAGATATTCTTTATTTTTTTTATAGTATTCAATTCTATAGGCATCTCTTTTTAATCTTTTTTGAAATTCTACTTCGGTTTCATTTATTTCTTTAGGTAATAATGGTTTAGTCATATATATATATGATATTATAATTCTGCTCTATATAACTTCAGATAGTCAGTGTATGTTTTTATATTTTGTTTATAGTTTTCTATTACCATAAATTGATAGTCTTTTTCTAGTACTGCTTTACTATATATTTCTCTTGCTTTTGTTTTTCCTTGTCTAGAGTTATCTATGATATAGAGATTTTCATCGAACACCATTTCTTTTTCCTTAGCACTACTAATTGCATTAAGAAAAATATTATCTACATTAAGTCTTACTACTCTAGGTATCTTAGTAAGTGATTGACTTAACACACACCAGTGTAGAGATAGAGGTTTATATGCGTAGTGTCTACCATTAGTAGCAATCTCTTCTAAAATATTAAAATCTTTACTTTTTAATTTAATTGCAAAATCATCAATAATAACCATTACTTTCATTTTAATCTGATCTTTTTTATTTACTACTTTATTAAGTTGATTGGATTTTTTCATATTTTCTAATAGATTAAATAATAATTGTACATCACTAAATTTATTCTTAGCATCTATGGAGTCAAAACCTGCCCCAGTATCACTTAATAGATAAATAAAATCTAACATACCATTATCCTTCATTTGGTTTACAAAATATTCCGCTAGTACTGATTTACCTGACCTTCGTTTACCTAAAAATATATTGAAACTAGAGTTTGGGGTAGTAGAAGCATCGAATTGTTCTAAATTAGGGACATCTAAATTTCCAGCATTTTCCTCACCAACTACCTTTCCTGTTAATTCATAAGTTTTTTTATCTATCTTCATTTATCTTATAAATATAAGATATATTATAATTAATATAATATAATATATCTTATTATTAAATATGGTAGATTTTGCTAGTTTAGGGGTATTTATATCTATTGTTGGTTCTACAATCGCTGGTCTAATTCATACTATTCAAAATTCTCGTTGTACTAAAATTAATGCTTGTTGTATTTCTTGTGATAGAGATGTTATTGATTCTCCTATAGAGACGTTCCGTCAGGCAAGCGAAGAAGCAACCCCTCAACCATTATCTGCTATTTAAATTGCTTAAATTTATAAAAAATTTGAATTACTAATTATTTAACAAAATAATAATGTTATTTAATAATGATTATGGGGGAAGAAAGTAAATTAAAGATAGTTAGAAATAAAGATGGATTTACTATTCATAGTTGGAATTCATCACTAATGAAATCATATAAAACACTATTTAAAAAAAAAGACTCTTTAATGACTTGGATGATTAAACAGTTTGCTATAGATAGGGAAGATCTTAAAGTGCGTCTAGATAAGTGTATGCCTTATGGTTTCAAGGGAGAGGTATGGTTTGAAATATCACACCAAGAGTATGACTATAGAGAAACCTTATTAAAGGGGAATGATGAAATAAAAAAAATGAAATTATTATCTGATAAATTACGATATAGAAGTGAAAATGTTTTAGTACAAAAATTAGTGGAATTAGATTTAGATATAATTATTAATAAAGGAAGAACTTATTTTATAGAAAATCCAGTAGAAACAATAACTAAGACTAATGGTGTGACAGGATTAACGGAAACGAGTACTATACACTCAGGTATAACAAAATATAGGGATAATTGTACTAAATTTGTATTAAAAAAATTTATTAATGATTTAAGAGTGGATTCTAAGATTGCACTAATGAGTTTAGAATCTAAATATCATAAACATTTTCAAGATCTATTAACACTATGGGAGGATCAAAAAAAAGCAATACCTAGAGAATCGAATGGATTAATGAAACATGAGATAGTAAAGCATGATTATCAAATATTATTAAATAAAGCTAAAAAGGAAATAGTTAGGTTAAAAAGTGAACTCGAAAAAGCAAAGGGCGAAAATAAAAGGTGTTATATAGAGAATAGTGAACTACAAATGAAATTGTTAGCATTTGTCCCTAATGTACCAATAGCAAAGGAAGTTGTTTCTATTCCAAAACAAAATGAAGAAAGAAGGCGGAAAGTAAAAGAACAGCGTGAAAGAATGGCGAAAAATAAATCTTTCTATTAATTAATGAGTTTGAAAAATATTAATAACACTAACAATTGGATTTTAGTAGAAATAGAAGAAAATGATGTTTTTTTTATACCGTGTAGATACCATAGATCTTTATCTACTAAAATTATGAAACAAAAAAGATATAAACAGAAATTAGAAAATAAAAAAATTGAATTAAATAAAAAATGTAATAATATTATATGAGTTTCTATAATAAAATAACAATAATACCTATTACTTTATTTATATCTACTTGTATTTATCAATTAATAGACACTTATGATTATTCTATTTATAATGATAGAATCGGAACAGATGAATTAGATAAAAGTCTATTATCATGGGAAGCAATGCTCCTTTATTAGCATTATTTGACAAGTGAAGCAATGCTCCTTTATTAGCATTATTAACATCAACCCATAACCCATGGTTCTTTTCCAGTTTCCATAATAAAATCATATCCTGCC
>Ga0209337_1001821_pt1 | contig 15842 bp, 20 predicted proteins | sample LinPmetageLP53_FD_184044 | JGI IMG/M metagenome (GOLD analysis project Ga0209337, IMG submission 184044) | Marine viral communities from the Pacific Ocean - LP-53 (SPAdes) (version 2) | ecosystem: Environmental > Aquatic > Marine > Oceanic | place: Pacific Ocean | collected 2010-02-08
TTTATTGCAGAGGCAAAAAACACTCACCTCACACATGCGGCAGATCTCGCATTTGAGGGAAGTGGTCGCATTAAAGAATCAATTGCATTTCTTGAATCACTTGTTGGTATGCTTAAAGGCGGATCAAAGTCTAAATTGAACCTAACACGAAAGTGGGATGGCGCTCCTGCTGTATTCTGTGGAACGAACCCAGAAAATGGCAAGTTCTTTGTGGGTACGAAGAGCATCTTCAATAAGACACCCAAGATCAACTACACAAATGCAGATATCGATAAGAATCATGGTGGTGGTCTTGCAGACAAACTTAAAGAATCACTCAAGCATCTGAAGAAACTTAACATCAAGGGTATTCTACAGGGTGATCTTCTGTTCGGAAGTGGAGACATATCTTCTACCGACATCGATGGTAAAAAATACCTAACATTTACACCAAACACTATAACATACGCCGTTCTGTCAGACAGTGATCTTGCGAAAACCTTAACCAAATCTAAAATAGGAATTGTTTTCCACACAAAATACACAGGCAAAACAATGAGTGAGTTGAAAGCATCATTCAATGTAAGTAAATCTGACTTCGGATCTGCGTCTGGTGTTTGGGCAGACGATGCAGGTTATAAAGATGCATCGGGTAAAGCAACCTTCACTGGTGAAGAATACAAGAAGGCACAAAAACTAATAACAAGAATAAAAGGTTTAGCGAGAAAGGCGGGATCTGCATCAAACTCTATTGCGAAGGATCCCAAAATTTATGCAGAGATAAATATCTACGCTAACGCAAAAGTTCGTCAAGGTGATTACAGTTTCTCATCAAAGGAGTTTACAAAATTCGTAAACGACAAATTAGAGAAACAAGTATCAGGCTTGAAGTCCGACAAGGGTAGAGAGCGAAGAAGATTATCAAAAGATAAAATGGTTTCAAACTTGAAATCCAAATCTAAGCAACTTGATCTGGTCTTCGCACTGAACTCTGCCTTACAGGAATGTGTTGTTCTGCTTGTAAATAAATTACAAGAAGTTCAATCATTGAAAACATTCATTAAAAATAGTAATGGATACCGAGTAAGTGGCGACGAAGGGTTTGTCGCCAGTGATAAAGTAGGTTCTGCTATAAAATTAGTAGATAGACTAGAATTTTCTAGAGCGAATTTCACAGTTGATAAGAACTGGGTGAAAGGATGAATTATGAGAAGTTTGAGAATAAACGAAGTTAACCAAAAGCATTCATATACATGGACTAAAATTAATGATGATGGTATGAGTATGCATTGGAAGAAAGAATTCCTCGCTGAATTTGGTGGAGAATTTACACGAGATGGTAAGAATTTACACTGGCATCGACCGATTAGAACCAATGAACCCCTGAAACGCAAAATTATTGTAAGAAATCCTGAAGGAATTGCGGTTCAAATCGAAAACTTTGCTAAATACTGTAGAGAAAACAATCTCAGCAAGTCTGCCATGTATGAAGTCTTGTCGGGAAAGAGATCGCAACATAAAGGCTACAGAGCCGTAACAGAACAGGAGTAAGAACTATGAGTACATTAGCAAGCATTGATTCATTCTTAGGTAACATTTGGTGGTCTGCATTAGTCTTTATTGCAGGTACATTACTTGGCGCTCCACTCTGGTCTTATGTGCGTAAATTCTTTCCTTGGAATAAAGATTCTTAATAAGATCGCACAGAAAAAATAAAAACCTCTGCTGTGCTTTCCCGCTTAGGATAGGGATCTAATAAAGGAGGTGATCCAGTACAATTTGCACCGTAGGGCCAGCAGGCTTTTATTTCAGGGGGACAATCTTTTGTCCCCCTGTTTTTTTATACATATAAAAGCACGGGAGAACACTATGAGCGTTGCAGTATTTACATTTGGAAGATTCAATCCACCCACTACTGGACATATGGCATTAGTAGATAAGGTGAAGTCTGTTGCAAAGCAGAATAGAGGGAAACCCTTTGTATTCACAGGTCAAAGCACAGACCCTAAAAAGAACCCACTAAACTTTAAAGTAAAAACGTCATACATGAAAAAAGCATTTTCTGGTGTGACTGTGGTTACCGATTCTTCTATTAGAACTGCATTCGACGCACTCGCGTTTTTTGATAAGAAAAAGGTCAAAGAAGTAATAATGGTAGTTGGTTCTGATCGAGTACCTGAGTTCAGAAAACTGATTAATAAGTATCTTAAAGATTATAACTTTGAATCATTCAAAGTTGTTTCCGCAGGTGAAAGAGATCCAGATGCAACGGGTGTTAAGGGTATGTCTGCGTCCAAGATGAGAGATGCTGCAAAACGAGGTGACTATGATGCGTTTCGGTTGGGTTGTCCGCAGACCCTATCCAAAACCGATTGTCTTAAGTTATTCAAAGATGTCCAGAAAGGTATGGGTATCAACGAAAATATTGAAGAGGGTTGGTTTAATCATGACGACTTTGTAGAATTCGTAGAACTGAATGAAAGAAAAATTGGGTTAGATGTTCGCAGAAAAATGGCAAGATCAGCGAAACGAACTGCAAAAAGAAGAGCAAGAACACGAAAGCGAAAAGAGAAATTCAGAAAGAGTGGAGACACTCTTCAGCAAATTGCACGAAAGAAAGCAAAGGGTTTCCTTCGTAAAAAGATTATAGGCGATAAAGACTGGGCGTCGATGTCTCTCGCACAAAGAGCAGCAATAGATGCTCGATTAGACAAAAAGACAAAGTCGATTGATAAAATCGCAAAGAAGTTATTACCCAAAGTTAAAGTCGCAGAACGAGAACGACTACAGAAACTCAAAACCAAGACACCCGGTCAACCACCCAATACTAATGAATCCCTATTAGGTGAAGTAAAAATTGTTGATCGTTTAGTTCAACAACTGAAGGATAAGGGAATGGATAATGATAAGGCACATGCTGTTGCAAGATCCCAATTACAGAGGCATGGAGTCTTGAAGAAGGGTTCAGAAGAACTCACAGATAAAGGTAAGAAACGAAACTCTATGTCGCCTGGAGAGAGGGCAAAGGATAGAGCAGCGAAGAAGGATGGAAAAAGTCCTGAAAGTTATAAATATAATAAGACAACCAACATAGCAACCCAGAAGGAAGAACACATGTTAAGTGAATCAGACGAAAAACCTCTACTTAGGTGGATGGAAAAATTTGAAACAGAACTCAAAAAGGTAGGTTCTTCCTACAAGAAAATTGACCCCGTGGATGCTCTCAAGTTATACTACAAAGGCGTTGATCCTAAGAAGGCAGCACCTATGCTAAAGAGCGGTAAACTAGAGGAAGCATATACTCCAAAGCAGAAAGACGCAATCGCTAAAGTCAAGCAGGTTCTATTCCGCGACAACAAGATTGGATTCTACACCGCTCTTGGTAAAATTATGGTAAGCGGAAAAGATGAGAAGAGAGCAAAGGAAGTCCTCGATAAAGCGTTCGGTGGTGACTTCACAAAGTCTACAGGAATGACTGTGAAGAAGAGCATTGGTCCAAAGAGAGACTTCAAGATCAATGCAGGATATGAATCTATCGAAGAGAAGATGACCTTTACGTTTGGTACAAAAGAACAAGCAGCAAAGTTTGCGACAATGGCAGTAGACAAGAAACTCGCTTCTGTAACCGATAGATTTACCTCAAACTTCGGTGATCATATGGTAGAACTATCAGGACCGCATTCAGCAGGTGCAGGTAGTCCCACAATGGCACACAAGAATCTTGCTAAGTTGATGAAAAGACATGGTGGTAAATTACACAGCACCAATGAAGGTCCACGCATTAAAAAGATGTTCAAGGAGGAGGTCGAACTAAACGAAAAACGACCACCATACGCCTTTGAACCTGATGCTAGAATTAAAAGGGGTATCGAGAGTGGAAAGTTCCCAATGGTTGCTTCCAAGTTATCCGTTCTCGGTGGTAACTCAGTATTTGGTGTATTCCAATTCACTGGTAAAGCAGCAGGTGGTGGTCCAGAACCAGGCGAGAAGCAGGGTAGTGGGTATGTTGACGGATACGTTATGGCAATCGTAAGTAATCCAAAGAGGAAGGGATCACTTAAGATCTTTGCGTACTATGGTTCACACCCCGATCCCAAGGGAGCGATTGCGGGGTTCGCAAAGGGTCATAATCTCCTAAGTGAATCCGTTGAACTGGATGAAAATGCTGCGATGATTAATAAACTTCGTAAAGCATATGGTGGAATTAGTAAAATTGATCCAGCACAACCGACATACAAGAAACTCACCGCACTCCTTGACAGACTCGCAAAGGATGATCCTAAGTTACTCAAGAAATTAGCAAAGGCAAAGATTAAGTTTGTTTCTTCTCTTGCTATGAATCGAGTATCGAAGTTAGAAAACCCCGAGTACGACGAACGTCTATCTAAGATGAACATTGGTGAGATGTCTGCAAAGGCACACTATAAAAAGTTCAACGACCTTCGAAAGAGAAAAGGTATAGTTCCCGGTATCGATAGAGATAAGTATCCCAATAGAGAGAAGCAAGGTCTCGAAGGACCATACCGAAGTAAAAAGTCAGGACAGATCTATTACTATGATAGAAAGGCTGGTAAGTATTACGACACCGATACTGACATGTACCTACAGGTCAAGGACATCATGGATGGACGCGACTACAAGCAAGAGTACGCAAACTTTCATGGTAAACCAGAGCAAAGAGCAAAGCGTTCTAAGAGAGTTCTTGCAAGAAGAGAAATGGTCAAACAAGGTCGTGCTACTAAGGGTGATGGTAAAGACGTAGATCATGCAGATGGTAACGCAAACAATAATTCTCCTAAGAATCTTCGTATGATGTCTGTTGCTGCAAACAGAAGTCGCAACAACAATAAGAATGTCAAAGAAGAACATGGTGCTGGAGATGAGGGAACACCCGAAGCCTTGAAAAAATATAAAGACTTTACTCCAGGCGAATCTGGAAAGTCTTCAGTAGAAGAAACACCTAAAGCAAAAAAGAAAAAAGTGGATCCTAAAAACACAGGAACTGAGGGATATTGATGATTGAAGTTGTTCATACTGATAACATAGACCACTTTGGTTCGTGGGTCGAAGTCGGCATGATCGCTGGTGTAGTCATAGCAGGCGCACTCACAGCATTATTACCAATTCTCTCAAGACTAAAGAAAAGAAGTAAAGGGACTTCCCGGAAACAATTAGGTTATCCTAATAGTGTAAATTGGGAAGAGCATACACGAATACATGAAGTTCTCACTGAGTTGCGAGTAAAAACAGATTCAGCAAGAACTCAGGTAATTCAGTTTCATAATGGAGGACATTTCTTAGACGGAATTTCCATGACCAAAATGTCACTCACTCACGAGTCATTAGCAAATGGTGTATCTTCCGAGATGGATACTAAAAAGGAATTAATGCTTTCATTGTGTGTTGAAGGATTGCGTCTTCTTTTAGAGGATGATTCTAAAATACACATCACCGCACAGTTGGATGATTCGTGGTGTAAGCAACTTCTGCAACACGGAAACGTCGTAGCATTTGGGTTCTTACCTTTAAGAAAACAAAAAGAAGTCCAAGGATATATCATGATTCAGTGGTGTAGTTGGAATAAAACAGATAACGTCGATGAAGACGTTGTAACACAAGAACTAGAAGATTCTAGAGTTTTGACTGAGGTTCAGTTACGTTTGCAGTCAGGCGATAAATCTTATAAATAAGATAGAAAAGGGAGAACGGTATGAAATCTTTCAAAGAACTTAAAACGGATATGAATGAGGCTATGGGAACTGCCGCAGCAGGTGGAAACGACCAGTACGGTGGAACTGCGCCTCATGTAGACAGTCGTTTGACTGTTGCAGGTAACACAGAATTACAACAAAGAATCAATGGATTCATCAAACGACAATTAGCAAGAGAATTCTATAACCCCGAAATGTGCTTTAATATGCTAAGAGCAAAATTAAATGTAGTGGGGTTGGACTTCATAACTAACGAATCAGTTAAATCCGTTGGTTCTATTGAATTGCCGATGACTCGTCATGGTGGTGCGTTCGGAACAACTCCCGACCATGACTTAAAAACTGGTTTCTATAATGAAAACGGGTTTGATGGTAATATACCACACGTTCTAAAAGGAACAGTTGCAATTGGACCCAATGGTGGATATGTGATTGATGTGAAAATTGAAACAACAGGAGAGAGTGAATCCTGAAAAAATTTGCCACTTTATAGTATGAATCTAGAACCGCTAAATGACAAAACAATTCTTCTGTTTGCGATGACGCAATATTCAAATCCACAATGTGGGGACATTGAAGAATTCCATGAAGATTTGAATCGAATTAAGTATATAAAACGGCTTCTAGGTAGATTTGAGAAAAAGGGAATACTCAAAGAAAGACTGATTTTAAATCACATCATCATCATGGCTAATGTGTTTACACCAATAGGAACTTCAAGAATGTTATTTTTAAAGATAGAAGAAGAATTACACTCAGCACTTAAAACATTTCTTTTGTTTTTAAATTATTTACCCGAAAACGAATACGAAGTACCAGAAGTAAACATTAAAGACATACCGATAGACCTACGAATAATGGAAGTATTAAGGAGCGTATAATGAATAGGTTAGTAAACGCATTCGTAATATTTCAATTTCTTAAGACTCTCGTCAAACCATTTAAAGATACTGATGCTTATAAATTAGGCATTATTGACGATGAGGGTAACTACCTCAAGAAGCAAAAAGACTTAAGAACTTCCGAAGAGAAAAAGGCGAGCAATATTTTTACTCGTCTTGTATGGAACATCAAAAAGATACTAGAGAAAGTTCCTTTTGGTAAAACGAAAATTGCATCACTTGCCACTGCATTATATCTCATTCGAGAAGAAGCAGAAAAGGTAGGTGCAGACAGTGAATTGCTTGAAGATGTTTTCTGCTCATATTTGTTGAAAGAACATGGAATAGATTTCAAAAAAGAATTATTAAATGAAAAATTTGAAGACATTTTTTCTAAATAGTAATAAGAGGAGATACAATCATGTCAGTACAAGGTTCGCAATCATCAGTAGGGTCACGGCAATTAGTGCCCCAAGTTCAGAGTAAACCATCTAAACCATCCGCAATCTCATCAGGACGCGGACGAAACCCGTCCCCTCAGGCGGCGGTATCACAAGGTTCTAGATTAGGTCAGAAATTTAACCAAAACAATAGTCGTCGCAGTGGTTCCGGTGGTGGAATCAATCGTGGCGGTAGAAGAATTTAAGGAGCAATTATATGTCAAGCAGATTTACCGAAAGAGCAGATAGTAGAGACTTCAGAGCAAAGTGGGCATTAGACCACGAAGGTTCATGGAGAATGAATAGAGCGAAGAGATGGGTTTGGGAGGAAGCAGAAGCAAAGAAAGTTGCTCCTACCAAAATCGTTAAGGAATTCGCACCTAAAAGTGCTAAGAAGAAAGTATTTAAAACTAAGATAGGGGACTGAAATGGCTTGTAGTAAATGTGGGAAAAATGGACCAGTTCGACGAGGAAGATTAACCAAACCCGGTACTTCCATTACAGGAGATCTGATGCCGCATAATATTACTAAAAGACAAGGACCGAGAGAGCAACTCCAGAACGAGGAAAAAAGGACGTTGCGTAATGTTCCCCAAAGGAATGGTACTAAATTAAGAAAACGAGTGAAAAGACGATGAAAAATTGGAATACATTCCTAAGTGAAATCAAAGAAGATGCACCCGCAAACTCAATGGGTTCTGGTGGTTCCCCCGCAATGGGGGACACCACTGTAAAATCTACCGGTGGGATTGCGGGTTATGATCCATTGCTAGGAACCCAAAAGAGAAAGAAAAACCCCCTCGACGGAAGAACTAAAGAGTTCAAGAAGAAGGTAGAAAAACTACACAATGCCAGACAGAAAAGGCAAGTAGTTAAATTAGAAAAGAAGTATGGCATTAAACTGAGATAATTAGATGAATCGATACGTTGTGAACACATTTACACTATTAACTCTGACTTGCGCCACTTTGGTTGGTTGCGAGTCCATACGGGACACTACAGGGACAGATATTACCAAACCTTCGGGCAGAGTGGTAGAGTCCATCAGAGAACAAATAGAGCAAACAGACGAGGTTAGAGACGCTTCAGAGACGATACAGAACAATCTAGATAGTATTGACATGGAAGCAAATTCCATTTTAGACGAGATCGCTCTTGCACCGGACCAAACTGACCCGTTACTCGGAAATATCGAAGATAGTGCCGAATCAATCAAAGAACATATAGACGATGCGGAGAAGGAGCAAGTGAGGATAGAAGAGGCATTAGAAGACCTTTCATCCGCAAACGCTCGGGTCGCCGGTGCGATTGGTCAAATAGAACAATTAGAAGATCTAGTCCAAGAATACGAACAGTCCGACCGGGAAATTCGTAAAGAAGCACTTGCAAACCTACACGGTTTTATAACTTTATTCTTTGTGATAGGTTTTTCTATGCTCATTGGTGGAGCATTCCTAACCTTCTGGGTCAGCGGTAAACTTGGTGGTGTTATATTGGCGATTGGTGTGCTGACTGTTGGGTTTGCAGCAGCGTCTCAATTTTATCTGGAAGAGATAGCAACCGTTGGACTTGTAGTTTTAATTGTAGGTATTGTTGCGGCACTGGGTGTCGTTGGGTGGATGCTTATAGATTCACGAAACGATAAACAAGCAGTTAAAGAGATAGTACAATTAGTTGAAGCAATGAAGGATCGGTTAAGTTCCGAGGAAAGAAGAGAAATCTTCGGTCACACCGGGGTTGCGTCAGAACTAACCCATGATACCACCAAAAGGATCATTGCACAAATCAAAATAAAGAACGGTTGGCATCAATCTTAATTTGATTTTTGCTTTTGCAATTGACTGTGTAGTAGTTTACAGACATAGTATGAGTCAACAACATCCGCAACTGGTCCGGGTGACTTACCAGTAACACCAAGCATTTTTCTTAAATCGACTGAAGTTTCCTCTTTGAAGGTTTCTATCATTTTTTCTTTATTTGCATTACCCTTACCGGATGCAAACTTCTTTACTTGTGATGGAGGAACAACATCTAGAGGTAAACTCTGATGAAATATCTTATATTTAAGAAGTCCCGTGTTCTCTGCTATTTGGAATAATCTGCTACTCTGAGATCCGAAAGAATATCCCTCTAATGATACATGATGAACCCCTATGAGTTTTTCTATTGCCCAGTCTGCAATAGTTTCATATCGTTCTGGTTCCTCATCATAATCACTAAAACACTCACCATGAACATTATTCCATGTCTTGCAGTATTTCTTTATGTCAGTTAAAAAATAGAACGTACATTTTTTAAAGGAGAACTCAGTTTCATAGTCTCCTGCAAATACACATATCGCTGGTCCTCGCAAACTATAATCTATTCCGGCAATGTTCATAAATATATCACTCCAGTGTTCAGTTGATTTGTTGGTGTTACTCATATATTTATACCTCCTCATCCCAGATCAGAATGCACAATAACAGTAACAATATTAAAAATCCCTGTAGCGCCATTACCCCTCCTTTATAGTTTTTATTAGTACAATCCAATCTCGATAATATTCAATGCTTGCACAACCATTCTCATAAATGGTTCCATCATCATCTACTTGAAAGTAAGACATGATGCCTACTAGTTTATTGTCTATGCTAAAGACTGCACCACCAGAATCACCAAACCACAGTGTCGCTTTAAGGGGTAGCATAATCATCACTTGCGGATTCGTTATTAATCTTCCATAGTACCAGAACATACCGTAATTACTAAATCGTTTTCTTCCTGTACCATAACCAACCGTGGTCAACGACATCTTTTTATATGTGAACTCTGCTAACTCTACAGGATCTTCATCCGATTTGGTTTCAAGCACAAGGATAGCGATATCGTGATTTATTGTGTTTCGAATATATCCGGGGTAATAAATTATTTGCGAAACGTAGTGGGTATCTCCATCATACTCGACAAACATCAAGTCTTCTGATCTCTCCGCAACATGTGCAGCAGTTAGAACCAAATTAGGTGCGATTAGAACACCACTACCAATCAGTACTCCATCGGCAAAATTAACGGAACCAACAGACCTGTATGGATCAATAATAAACTCATCCATATAAGTATGAGTTGGTAAAGTTTCTGGTAGTTTTGGTGTTGAGACAGGTGTGACGTTGGTTGAACTGCAACCTGAAAAACATAATATAGTTGCTAAGACATATACAATTGTGTTTGTCATTCCATATAATATTTATAAGAGAAACGACAGATTTGGCGATAAAAAACCAAAAAAAGAACGACCATCCGTTACCGGATGATCGCTCAGGAGGTGATCCTATAAGTTTATAGGATTAAAAGGATACGCTAATTTGCGTCCTTAGTAGATACTGTCCATCAGAATCACCAGAACTCCAACCGGAGCGTCCAAGATCCCAACCAGCATCAACCGAATCAAACGCATATCCAAAGGTAGTGTTCCAACGAACACCGGTAGCGATGTCGTAGTTTGCACCAACTTCAATAATGTTCAGATCAGATGAGGCAACACCTAGTTTACCATTCTGATACTGTACAAACCCTTGAAGGTTTTCCCTGCACTGGTAAGCAACAATGGCATTAATACCATAGTTATCACTAAATCCACCAGTTACATAGTCAGCAGCGACATAAGAAAAACCGAGATCCCAATTACCATTAGTGTAACCAAGATCTGCGGTGTATGTTCCATAGTCCTCTACTTCGCTCTGGTAAGCGTATGCTACACCAGCACGGAAACCATGACCAAAGTCAAGACCTGCACGAACACTAACACCGTAATCATCATTTCCGACGAATGCGTTATTAGAGTTGAAACCATCATTGTATGATGCAGACAGATCTAGAAATCCAAAATCACGAGAAACTTCAAGACCTTGTGATCGTCCTTGACCAAAGGTAGTTGCGAGAATACTATACTCGCCTGCAACCTGATCTAGTGGTGAATCAGTGTAACCATTATAGAATGAAGTTACAAACTGACCAACACGAAGATCAAAATCGCCACCAAGTCCCATAGTGAGATAAGCGTCTACGAGTTCAAACGAACCTGTAGTATAATCGCTAAACTCACCACTAACAACGTAATCAATCTTGTCCATAATACGTCCTGAAACCTCAAGACGGGCATATGGAATGTTGAATTCGTTATTCTGTACGGAGCCACCACCGTTGTTGTAATTCCAACGCATGATTGCAAATCCTCCAAGATCTACAGTCACGGGTGATGTTTCGCCACTAAGAGATGTATGGAGTCGAGATTCCGCAAGGACTTCCCTAACCATTCTCTTAGTTTCCATGGCGCGTTGCTCATCGATCCATGATGTTTCTGCATCTGCCGCCATAGCAGGGGCAGCGAAAGCGGTGACGATGATTGCCATCGCAATACCACCGTACACCATCCACTTTTTCTTCGAAATATTCATAGTCATTCCTTTCACAGAATCAGCCTTGGACGGCGGGAACAGCAACATCCCAGAGGGACTTAACCGCAGTAGCGGCCCAAAGTACACCATTCCACGCGAATGGAACAAGAGCGAGAGTGATCAAGCAGGAACGGGTAATACCGATCTTGCATAATGCCTTCTGGACATAATCCTTCTCACAACAACCCTTAACGGGACAATTTTCAGTCTTAGTACTCATGTGTTTTCTCCTTACAAAAAGTTACTAATATATTTTTTAATATCTACCTCTGTAGATTCTTAAAAAAAGAATGGGGCAACTGTTGCCCCAGTCAAAAACTATAATGATATAGTATATAGAACATATTAAGGTTTGTCAACCCCTTATATGTAATTTTTATGTTAGATCGACAATCTCACAGGTATTTCCTGTACATGCCATTGTTTGTGACGCAACAGTATTATCTTCCTTTTCATACTTTTCAAGAATAGACCAATCAACTGCTTTGGGAAGATATGACATATATTTATCATAAGTTTCCTTGTCACAGTCCTGATATGGTGCTTGCTTGTATGAGTGATCCGAAAAAGGCAAGAAAGAAACGCCACATACTTCATCAAAGTGATCATAAACCCAAGATCCAACTCGGACCCATTCGTCTTCCTGCACAGTAATTGTGACGGATGGCTTATGTTCACACCAATACTTCTGATATGTTAACCACAAATCTAGTTGTTCGATTGCAGTCATATCTTTTCTGCAAACCGAATTCTTTGGTGATTTCATTGGGAATGAAAATACCATAGTGTGATCTGGTTTTAGGTGATCGGGTTCGTTTTGGAATCCAGCATCAACCATCATTTTACATAGAGGATCTTTTGTGTCTGCTCTGACTGTTCTGATATAATATGGATTGTGTCTCGCATGAATACCAGAAGCGGCATCAACAAGTTGAGAAACTGTTCCTGATGGTTTAACACAAGTAATTGCAACAGAAGAATTGATACCGATTGTATCCGCAATTTTCTTGTTTTCCTTTACAGCGACAGATTTAAGATCACTCAAAAGAGTTTCAAGACCTTTCTTCTTTCCATTCGTTAGTGAATTATCCATAATTCCAGTCATAGAAACACCAAGAAGTCTTTCCTCTTCGCAATTATTCTTCCACTCGCTTGAAAGATATTTGAAATTGGTAAGAGTTGATTGCCAAGTTCCTAGAATAGTTGCAAGTCTAACTTTTCGAGAGAGCGTTTCTTCTGTATCATCTGCTCTAACAACTACCTCAGTCAGATTACAGAATTCTCTATCCCTGAGAAGAATCTCACTGCATGGATTAGTTCCAAAATCATAAGTCTCATCACGCAATCGATAATCATTTCCCATTGTCTTTCTAAAATCATTTGCACGAATTATCTGCTTCTGTGCAGAATCTCGATTAAAGATACCACGTTCACCGGACTTACTCTTGTATAGAGAAATCCATTCCTCCATGAACGTACCTACTTCTGGTTTTTCTTTGTATGCAACGGAGTTATTTGATAATGCTCTTTGCGGGTCGGAAACCCACCACTGTCCGTGCTTCGCATCACGCATCCGCTCATCGGTAAGTGACGAGAGTGAGATAAGGGCGCTTCTTCGTACTCCCCCCACCACGACAACTTCAGCAATCTTGCAGATGATATCATGACATTCGATTGATGTGAGTTTTCTTCCAGAAGAACGCTTATAGGTATCCACCGTGAACCTGAATAGATCGTCCAATGGATCCGGTCCTGATGCACGACCACCGAAAGTTTTGAGTTTCGCTCCAGCAGGTCGAATCTTCGACAGATCCCACTTTGGAACCTGACCTCCAATAAGAAGGGAGGTAAGTTCCTTGTAGGACTTTGCCCAACCCATCTTACTATCCTGCACAACAATCGTAGTATCACTTTCCTCGAACTCCTCTGATATGGTTGCGAGTTTATCTAAAAAGTCTCTTTCAACACTAAAACCAACTCCAGTACCACACATCAGAACATATAATATTTCGTCAAAGGAACGGACGCGACCTGCACTAACGAAAGCACAGTTATAACCTGCAACATTATCTCTCTTAAGTGCTTCTCCAGCAGTCATCAATGCTCTCATTGAAGGCATAACTTCTAGATTTATAACTGCATCCTCTAGTTCTTTTCTTTCCTTCGGACTAACTTTATATTTGTGATTTTCTTCTAAATGTTCTACGAAGAAATCAAAGTAACGATTAACAGTATCTTCCCACGTTTCTCTGCGGTTCGCTTCTGGTAACCAGCGAGAGTAACGGGAAAGATGAATAAAATCTTGGTATAGCGTGGGTAGTGACTTGCTCATAATAAAAACTCCTAATTTTTCTTTTTGTTTACTGATTATTTAGGTCAGTTAATTTTTCCCAACAGAACGGAAACAGTGGTCTAATAAGTTTTCCTATACTTTCTGCGTACTCTCTAATTTCCCACTGTGCATGTGTGTCAATCCGTTGTTTATAAAATCGTGCGTAAGATGCAAGACTTCCAGTCCAGTACCACTCCGTGTACATTGCTTGTGGTAAAACAAATCTTGCTTGCTCTGGAGCAACACCCTTCGATAACAATAACTCATATCTGTCTTTTGCAAGTTTTAGAGATGTTTCATATGCTTGATTAAAGTCAGATGCTTCTTTACTGGAAAAGAAATCGTCGCTTCCTTGTTTCGCACCATCTACTGGTTTTCCTCTCCACGAAGGAGTGTAAAACTCTGGTTCAAATGAAACATATCTACGACTAATCTCATTTTCAACAAACCCTTGCTTGTGCTTGAAAAATTGTGTGCGAATAGAAACAGGTGCTTTGATTCTTAGAGTGATTTGGGGATGAGCAAAGGGAGTCCAATGCCCGTGTCTTGCAAGATACCCAATAAGTTTTTGGTCATCTTTACATAACTTGCGAACATCTTCTTTATGATAAGAAGATCCAGACTCTGCTAGTCTCAAGACTGCATCTTCATCACTACACCAGTCTGATTCTTTGTTAAAAGAAACTCTTGCTGCATTGCATACTGTCAAATCTGATCCCATATGATCAACCAATTCAACAAATCCTTTGTCTAATACTTTCATACCTTACTCCATTGTTTTAGTCTTAATTCTGCTGCTAATCCTGAGCATGTGTTTTCATCAATAAGTTTCTTAATGCTCTTGGTTGACATTGTGTATACCATATCATTTATATCTTTAAGAGCATTATATGTGGGCCATATACAAACATTGTGTCCCATGTCTATCAGTTTCTTATTATACCGAACAATCTGTGGATTTCTAGGTTCATTATCCAAAACAAAAATCATTTTTGTGTGTTGAAATCTTGCGGGCATTTGATCTATAGCACTAGCACCAACCATTGCAATTGTATTTGGTATGAATAAACTATCCAATGGACCTTCTACAATATACACTGGTTTCTTTGGATCTGCTCTCCACATACCATACCATAGACGTTCAATACTTTTATCTGCTTTCAATGTAATATACTTAGCGGTTGCTCTTGCATTTGCTTCATCTTTGAGAGCAAGGGATCTTCCCTGTGCGCCTACAACTTCATTTTTCTTGTTGAAGAATGGAATGACCAACCTTGGTTCCCTTCCAATATAAGCAGTGTTGTCTGGATCTAGAATCCTAGAATAAGCACCAAAATCATCAGTGAAATATAAATACTTCCAATACTGTTTTGGAATCATTCTTAGGTTTAAGAATTCTACACAAGGATGCTTCGACTTCAAATCATTAACACAAGTCAATGGAGATAGGAAGTTTAAATTGTGTTTATTAAATTCAGGTTTCTTAAACGACAACATTGTTTCTGGTTTCCTTTTCGATTCCGACGATCCCGATTTGAATTTTTCTAATCTATACTCTTTTACTAATGAAGGACTTACCCTCTTTAGAAAAGTATTTATATTACATCCAATACCGCAATTGTGACATTTGAAAAGATAATCATTATTTTTTTGATAAAAGAAACCTCTTGCTTTGTTTTTGTTTTTCTGTGAATCTCCACAGATAGGACATCTACAATTAGCAAGAGTATCTTTCTTCCAAGCAAACTTATCTAGTGTGCCTGAAACAAGATTGATGAATTTTTTATCAATATAAGAACTCATCATATGGTCCAATCGGAAATCTTATCTCTTGCTGCTTTGAAGTTATCATCAAACCGTCTGCCGTCAAACCCACTACCGACACCCTCATTCTCTGTTTGATTAGCCTCCACTAAAGTCTGCTCTTCGCTGGAAACATCAGACAGTTTCATTTTTGCTCGATTAATACCCAGAACGAATTTTCTGTTAACTGCTGTGTCGTTGTATCTGTTCTTAAGTTGCTTCACCATCACTTGACCCTGCTCATCCAGTTCCTCTGTTGC
>Ga0209337_1001822_pt1 | contig 15841 bp, 13 predicted proteins | sample LinPmetageLP53_FD_184044 | JGI IMG/M metagenome (GOLD analysis project Ga0209337, IMG submission 184044) | Marine viral communities from the Pacific Ocean - LP-53 (SPAdes) (version 2) | ecosystem: Environmental > Aquatic > Marine > Oceanic | place: Pacific Ocean | collected 2010-02-08
AAGACATATAAAGATGGCAGACACAAGATCATCGGAAGACGCATCATACACAATTCAGTTTATTGATGTAGACAGACAGCAAGATCAGGTAGTAAGATTCAAAATATACGATCGATCCGGATCAAATGTAAGCGTGCCAATTGCTGAAATATCAGAAACAAACTTAAGTTTTGAGTTTGGCGTTTAAAATAAATTTACTCAAATCCACTAAAGAGTTATAATTAACACAGTTAATAGGAGAAAATAAAATGGGATTTTTAGATCATTCAACAAATAATATAATTGTTGATGCAGTTCTCACAGACACAGGTCGCCAGTTGCTAGCAGCAAATGATGGATCTTTCAGAATAAGTCAATTTGCATTAGGCGACGACGAAATTGACTACGGAATTATTAAAAAGTTTGGAAGAAACGTCGGACAAGAAAAAATTGAAAAGAATACGCCTATCATGGAAGCGCTGACTAGGTCAAACTTAGGTCTTAAGTATAAAATCGTCTCAGTATCAAATTCTTATTTAACTTATTTCCCAGTTTTAGAAGTGACTTCAGGAGGTTCAGCATACACTGAGTCATCAGGCGTTCTAAACTTCAACAACGCGTCAAGCGACGAAGCAGATAAGAATTCCTCTATGACTTTTACAGTCACTCCTAAGGAGTCTACTTCTATTGATGATGACTTGTTAGACGAAGAATTTTTCATTGAAGTAAACAATATTTTCTTAAAAATTAGAAATGACAGCCCGGACATTGTTAATATCGACAATACAGTTGTTTATAGAGTGGGCACAACAACCGACTCATCAACAGGAAATCCGCAGGTAATTTTTACTCTAGGACTGAAAGGTTTTAGTACAAATCAATTCAACACATACAGTATTTCTGCAGGAACTAGCGCAAGTTATGTCAAGACTTTTATTAAGCTAACAGGCGCGACATCAGGTCTAACAAAGATAGTTGAAGCAAGAATTACAAATAGCAACTAACAGGATTTAACGGAGAAAATTAAATGGCAACTTTTAAAACAATATCAGATGGTAATATTCAAACAACAAGGAATGTTTTAAATCAGCTGGTAGACTTTGTAGCAGAAGACGTTTCTGGTTCAGACACAAACAATACAAGAAAGAAATTTCAAGTCTTCGTCACGGGAGGGTTTGGATCATCTCCGGGCGTAACTTCTTCATTGTTTCAAACAGTATTTGATCAAAACTATGCACTTCAAACATCAAATGAACTGTTTGACTTGACAATGGGTATCTTCGACGGCAGCGAAACTGCAATTACTGCTAGTGGCGGAACAACAATTACAGATTCTAGAGGCAAGAAGTTGTATCCTTCAAGTACACTCATGATGAGAGAGAAAACTGGAATCTATAGTCAGTTTGCACAGCTACTCTTGGGTAACTCAGCAGCACAGTTTACAGCGCCCTTTTCAATGGCAACTGACTCCGGAACCGGCGCATTTCACAATGAGATCAACGAGGCACTCTTCATGCCATTTAAACGCTTATTTACCAGAGACGGAATTAAGCGTGAAACTTTTGCAATGAGATTTTATCAATCAGCATCCCGCTCTGCAGCTGATGATTATCCGTATACAACAACAAACCTCTGGAGTGGAATTTCGTCTGGCTCAGTAATCTTTACTGACGTCGGATCTGGAGCATCCATTGAAACGAGTCCTAACGGCGGCGGAGTAGGTAATATCGTCAACTCATCAAACACAACAGAGACAGTGGGTTTGATGTTCTATGACTACGGTGTAGCAGTATTTGACATGAAGAAGATCTTGAACGGAAATCAAACAATGTCCGGATCAATTCATGCTGCAGACTCACCAACTGGCACTACAATGATGACTGGATCATTTATTCCTGATTTTGTCGTCTCAGCGTCTATTGATCAAGTACTTGATCACATTGCTTCTAGGCGGTTTGGATCTGGTTCAGAAACTTTTTGTACTTTCCAGAACAACACGCTGATTAATTCCACACTGTATTTCTGTAGAGCAACAGCAGATGAGTTTAACTTCTCTTCAAACCCGACATACACAGACACAACAGGAAGACTAGTTGTTATAGACTCAGGCCAAGAATCACTACAAAAAGGGTTCTGTTTTATTACAACAGTAGGCCTGTTCAATGCAAATGAAGAGCTCTTGGCTATGGCAAAATTGAGCCGACCGGTGATGAAAAATGATGAGAAAGATTTAACATTCAGGGTAAGGCTTGACTTCTGATGGCTTTTATCGAGCTAAAACGAGATGCTTTTGAAAATGTTTCTGTTTCCCTTCGACCTAAAATACACTACATATCGTCGTCGATTGGGGAGGGGGTAACAGGTTCTGAGTATGTCGCTCCAGTTCGATCAAAATGCATTAAAAGTATTGACTTTTCTCAAGATCTTCTAGATAAAGCAACAGCAGCTTACATAGCAGGAGAAGTCGACGTTTCAAATTCAAATCCAGCATTTGATGAATCAGATGCTGGGTATGTTCACCTCTTGGGGTTTCTTGCAGACAGTGTTGCAAAAGGCACAGTGTCTGATGAGTACTTAAGCACTTATCTTGACAGGTATATGTCTGCTGTAAACGATAGATCACCAGAACTAAGATTTTCTAAGAAGCTAGAAATATTTAGATTCGATCCATCATTTAAGTTTGAACCACCCGGCGGTCTTAATTTAACAATAAAGAATAATATAAGAAATATTCTTATGAACCATCATAAGCACAGATATCAAGACTGCGGGTATTACTACAGAAATTATAATACAGTTAACTTCTTTACTGCTTCTAACTTGCCTGCTTCTGCGTCTTTAATGTACCCAGATAAGAGTAACGAATATATTCCAGAAGGACCATTTGGCGTTGCTTTTTGGATTAATCCAAGATATCACAACTACAATGACCAGGATTACCATGCAGGCACGCTTCTTCATCTGTCTTCGTCAATTTGCGTGTCGCTGATAAGCGGATCTCAAAAAGATTCACTTGATCAAGCAAGCACTTATAAAGTAATGCTGCAACTCAGCCACAGTGCAGATATACCGCCAAGCAAAGTTGACTTTTCGCACTCAAATTGGCCTCAAGACTTAATTTTTACGTCTTCAAAAGAACTCTCGAGAAATCACTGGCATCACGTTGCAATGACTTGGGGCGGCAAATACTATCAAAACTATACGGGCTCAATATACGTTGACGACCACGCTGAGCAGTTTATTGTTCCTTCTTCATCAATTTCTACAAATTCGACAAATTCTGATGGCTCTGCCCTATTTGTTGGTAACTTCTATGATGGCCCATCTACGCTAATAAGTAAATTTTTCAATCAATCAATATCTGGAAAAGAGGGTGTTCTCCAGCTAGACTCTGGCGCAGATGATCCTGATCCTACAAAATATAATTTAACTCATATGCTTAATGCTGAGTTTCATGAGCTAAAACTATTCAATACTTACTTGTCTAGTAGCGCAGTTGATAGAATAAAAGCTTCTTCACCAACTGAAACTGGGAATATGCTTTTTTATCTGCCTCCATATTTCTACCCACAAACACCCTCAAGAGACATAATACAAACACCCTTTCAAAAGTTGAATACTGGATCAAATGATCCGTTTAATGTTGCTTTTTCTTTTGGTGTTGGCGGAAAAGAAATAAATGCTGATAATTTTGTAAAAGATTTTAAGACAACAAGATTTCCTAGACTGTTTTTTATGACAGCATCTACAATAGACACAACTATACAAAATATCACTGCTGATGATTATGTCTACGCTAGCGGTTCCATTCTTAGAAGAAACTTTTTAATTTTACCAAATGATAACGGCCTATTCAAGCCTGACTACGGATTGTTAAAAAGTCAAGCAACTGGAAGTCTTTCTGCTTCTTTTGCTGCACAAGGCGAAAGCATAGACTACGGAATAATTAATCTTGAAAATTTAGTTCCTGAAAGTTCACTCTACCCAGGCCTGATTCAGCAAACTGGATCGATTTTAGACGAGATAATGGGCGCAAGCCCTGAGAACCCAGGCGTTGTGCCAGGCGCTGTTTTGACAATTGCTCAAAGGACAAGAGATACAAGTAGTCACGAAATAGTAATTTATAATATATCGAACTTGTATTACGGAAATAGAATACACCCGACAAGCTTTCACATCATAGAGCCAGGTTTAACAGGGTCTAGAGGCAAATTAAAATTTAACATAAGGGATAACGGCAGAGGTCTTCTATATAGGGCAGACTCAGAAACGCCACACGCAGACTGGGCAGGCTTAGGTAATATTTTCTATGATGAAGGTGTTGCAATTATCAAAACACCCCACTTACCTTACATTAACAAAGATAAAACAGAGATAAAGTTTAGAGGAGAACATAATATTCATGCTTTGACAATAAACGTTCCTGTTTCAACAAACATTCTAAACAAGAGTACTAGTTCTAATTTTCATTCGCTGCCACCATCAGATAATATATCAGACTCTGACTTAGAATCAATTCAGCTAACATCTGTTAACATTCATGATGAAAATTTTAATATTATTATGAGAGCAAATTTCTCACAGCCGATCATAAAAACGGCCGAAGATGAGTTTATAGTTAGACTTAAGGAAGATTTTTAATGTTACTATCACTAGACATATCAACGTCATGCACAGGGTGGTGCGTGTTTGACGAGGATGACTTCAGAAGCACTGGGTATATCAATCTGAGTAAACATAAGGGGCTATTTGAAAAAGCATACAGAGTTAAAGTAGCGCTGCTAGACTTGTTAGTAGAGCACGATATAAAGGAAGTTGTAGTTGAAGAAAACTTGCAAGCATTTCGCCCAGGACTTTCTTCTGCAAAGACTCTTATGACTTTAGCACAATTTAATGGTGTCGTAAGATGGATATGCTATTCAGACTTACAAGTGCCTGTGACCTCTATGAACGTCAATACAGCTAGAAAAAATGTTGGATTAAAAATTAATAGAAAGTCTTCATTGACAACAAAAGAACAAGTTTTAGAATGGACCAGAGAAGTTGAACCAAGGATAGAATTCCCAACAAGAGAAATTACAAGGGGTAAAAATGCAGGAAAAATCCGTCCCATCCCTGAGTGTTTTGACATGGCTGACGCTTATGTTATTGGAAAATCTTTTTTAATTGAAAAACTAAAGAAATAGAAATACAATTTCTTTATGCTGACTGTAAAAAAGAAAATACAGCTCTTAAAGTCTTGTTTCGGTGAACCAAAGCTTTCTTCTTCGGGCGATAATATCAATGTCAAATGCCCTGTATGCAAAGAGAAGGGAAAGATAACAAACAAGAAAAAGCTTTCTGTTAACATGCAGTCAGGAATATATCACTGTTGGGTTTGTGAAGCTAAAGGGTCAAATATCGGTAAGCTATCACTCTCATATGCAGCCCAGCAAGACGCCGCAAGAGAGCTTTATCAAGTTTTTAGAAAGAGAACGGGAAATATAGAAGAAGATGAAAATATAAAAAATATTGTCAGGCTCCCGAAAGATTTCAAGCTATTAGTGTCTGACTTAAAGAACAGAGATTCAAGAAATCATAGGCGATATTTGTACAGCCGCGGATTTGAAAATAAAGACATAGCCAGATTTAGAATTGGTTTTAGCAACGAAAGAGAGTACCAGAATAGGGTTATTTTCCCATCATTTGATAAAAATCAAAAACTGAACTACTTTATTGCAAGATCAATAATGCAAAAAAGCTTCAGAAGATATAAAAATTGTAAGGCTTCAAGGCGAGACTTGATATTTAGAGAGTTTGATTTAGACTTTGGCAAGACTATGATACTCACTGAAGGTGTATTTGATCTAGTTCAGTGTCCAAGTAACGCAACATGCATATTAGGCAGCTGGCTCGATGAAAACTATCTACTGTTTCAAAAAATAGTAAAGAATCGAACACCTGTCGTCCTATGTCTTGATCCGGATGCAAAAAGTAAGACGCTAAAGATAGCAAAAAAGCTTTACGAGTACTGTGTTGATGTAAACATTTCGCTCCACAACAATAAAGATTTTGGTGAAATGTCTTCTGATGAGATTAATTACTATATTAAGAATGCAAAACCTTATAATAATGTCGAAGGAATTGGATATTTAATTAAGGATATGCGTTCTGGATCTGTTTATTAAAAAACTAGGAGACACAAGAATGAGTAAGAAATTTGACAGACGGCAACTTAGAAAACTAATACAGCAGGAAATATCAAGTCTAGGCGAAGATTTGCTTGTAGCACCAAAAAGCAGTGACAAAAAGCAAGGAACACCGCCACTTTCTCCTGGATCTGATAAATTGGGAAAAGGCTCTTGTAATGCTTGCGGAGAGCAGCCTGATAGTTGTCTTTGTCCGGACAAACATTTCCACGAAGAAGGCGAATCTTGTCATGAATGTGGAGCAATGATGTATGAATGTGCATGTCAGGGAGAAGACAGAGTTAGAGTTGACGATTATTCTTTAGACACTATGTCTACTAATGATGCACAACATCTTGAAATACCTGACTTAGCTAATCACCACGGCGGAGCATACATGTCAAAAAGTCAGCTCCATAAAATAGAAAAATATTCTCAAAAATTATACAACTTAATTCCAAAGGGCTTTGATCTTGAAGATTGGATGAGGACAAAAATATCTCAGATTGCAGATGATATATCTGAAGTTTATCATGCCTTAGACCACGATAACTTTGAGGGCGACATATAGGGTATGATAAGCATCCAGCCATTGTTCAATGAATCTATAGACGAGGTAAAAGATATACCTAAAAAATATTTGAACAGAATGTCTAGAAAATGTAAGTACATAACAGACAGTTCGATATTGCCTGATATTGTCTACCCTGAAGCTGGGACAACATCATTTGAAAAAGACATGGCTGATCTAAAACATCATTTTCATAACCCATGCTTGACAAATAACTTCTTAATACAATCAGATAACTCCATAGAATCAGTGTTCGAATCATACTGCAGCGAAAATGGTTTATGTGTAAATTGGAAGCTAATAAAAGATATATGCAAAGATGTTGATACTATAGTGCTAGGTTTGAAATACAAACACAATAGACCCAGACCAAAAGAATTTTTATTAGATGATAGTGTTTTCTATAACACAATAAGGGATACTAAATCGCCGTCCTTTCCAAGCGGCCACACAACAATTGCTTATTTTGTATCAAGTATTCTGTCAAGTGAATATCCAAAAGAATCACAAGACTTACAAACATTGTCTGAGCTAATTGGCCAGTCCAGAATTGAAAATGGTGTACACTTTCCTTCAGATGTCCTCTACGGCCGCATGATTGGCGAGATGTTGGCAGATATATTTATCAATTCAAGCGAAAATGTAAGTCTTGAGCAGGGGATTACCAAGAAAGATAAGAAGCAATTTTCTTCATTCTTGAGATCTGCTGCTGTTGAAAAGTATAGTCTAGGAGAAGAATCATATAAACCTATGTGTGAAGATATAGCAAATTTCATTTGTGATACAAATAAGATAGAAGACATTCAAGTTGAATACTCAGAGGCTTTCAAAGCTGCAAAATCACTCCTGTCAGGCTATGACATAGAAAAGATATCAAAAAATCCTAATATTTCATCGCAACTAGCTGGAATGTTAAATGCGCACAAACACTTTCCGATTGATAGTCCATACAAGGTTTTTAGAATTCATAGAAGTTTTCACCCAAGTATTTTAAAAAAAGGCTCTCCTGGAGAATTAAGAAATTTTGACCACGCGTCGCCATATGGCAATAATTACTGCGAACCTGGAGATATATTTAATTGCTTAAGAAAAACATGTCAAGTGTCTGATCCGCCTACAAAACATGTCTTGTATGAGTGGGTTCATCCATTCTTTGATGGAAACGGACGAAGCGGCCGCCTAGTAATGCTAGCAGACTTCGGATTTGACTTTGAAAAAGTAAATAATTTTATTAACGATAACTACATCAATACTTTGTCAGGCTACATGACTGATATAGACATTAGATCACTGCTGATATAGCTAGCGATGTAAAATTCGTGCAATATTCATATAATTTTGATATAATTTCTTTGTAGTACAAATATTGATGGTGATTTAACACATGGCAAAATTAACAAGAAATCAGCTAAAAGAAATTAGGCAGAAGTTTAAAGACAAAAAAGCAGAAGACTTAGAAAACAAGCCTGAATCAAATAGCTCAGATTCTGATGAAGATGAAAATCTAATCAAAGAAAGAGAGAAAGACAAACTCGGCCTTACGATAGCAGAAAGACAAACAATTAGAAATCAGAAAACTAATGAGACTGTGTCTGTTACCTGGAGTGTAAGCGTGGGAGACCTAGTTTATCTACCTGACGCAAGTGTAGGCTTGGTAGTTAGAGAAGATACTTCTTCTATGGTTTCTGTTAGAAAACTTCAAAACGGCAAAGTTAAGAACGCATTGAAGAGCTCTAGGATAAGCGAGCGCGTCTATGTTATAACATCAAGTGGTAATAAGTGGTACCGACCAAATTCACTTAAGCTAGTTGGCGCGTAGCCTCGTGCAACTAATAGCAAAACATACTATAATATAGAAGTAAACAAACAGAGTCTTAGTTAATAGACAGGAGAAAAAATGGATATCAAAACTTTTGTACAGGTCGTTTCAGCGCTACCTCCAAATATATCAGTCCTTGCAAAGGGCCCGACAGGAATTGGAAAGTCTCATATTTTCCATCAAATCGGTGAAAATGTCGGCATGCCTGTTGTCGACAGACGACTCAGTCAGATGACAGAAGGCGATATCATCGGCCTACCAGAGTTAGTAGACGGCGTAACTCGATTCGCGCCTGTAGACTGGTTTGTTAGGGCTTGTAATGAGCCTGTAATTCTATTTTTTGATGAAATTAACCGAGCGACTATTGAGGTTCAGCAGTGCGCATTCCAGATTGTGCTTGATAGAGAGCTTAACGGTCATAAGTTGCATGCAAAAACAAGAGTCTACGCAGCTGTGAATGAAGGTAGCGAATATCAAGTTACTGACATGGATCCAGCATTGGTTCGTCGTTTCTGGACAATGGAACTTGAACCAACAACAGAAGACTGGCTTACTTGGGCAGAAAATAGATCTGATATCGGAAGCGTCATATGTGACTTTATTAGAAGTACCCCTTCCCATCTGAGGTACACAGGAGAGCTAGAGCCGGGCAAGATTTATCCAAACCCTGCTAGCTGGCACAGATTAGCGACTTCGCTTAAGTTTGCTGGTATTTTTCCAGATGACTTCGCAGGCAAGTCGCTACCTGACCTGCTGTATCCCATGGCCACAGGGTTTGTCGGGGTAGAAGCATCAGTGTCATTCTCAGACTTTGTAAGAAACTATGAAACAAAATTTTGCGCTGAAGACGTTCTAAATGACTGGACTAAGTCAAAGCGTAACATTGGCAAGATAACAAATGACAAAAAGAATGAGTTAATTGAGAAGATCATAGCATACAGCAATATCAATGAATTAGGGGTTAAACAAGTTCACAATGCTTCAGCATTTGTTAAGACCTGCTCTGAAGAGATGATAGTTAACTTCTTTAATCTTGTTATGGAAACAAAGAACATTGATCATATTAGAAAGTTTCACAAAGAATTAGGTCGGCTAGTAACTGAGATAGTAAATACTTCTGACAAGTATTAGTCTTACTTGCATTGCATTCATGCAATGTTTGTTTAAGCATGGTATAATATAGTCATAGGCTATAGGAGCAAAATGGAAAATTTAGAAGAAACTGTCGGTGAACTTTCTCAACAAAAGTTTGATAAGCTATTAGTTAGATTTTTGCTAGATGAGCCATTTTTTAGTTCAATTGCAGCTCACATGAGAAAGACAAGGACGGAAGATATTCCAACTGCAGGAGTCCTTGCAAAAGATGGTGTAATTTCGCTCTTCTGGAACCCATCCTATGTTTCAAAGTTGACAAAAAAGAGATTCTTTGGTCTAATGAAGCATGAATGCTACCACTTGATATTCAAGCATGTCACTTCAAGAAAGCAAGAGCCTCACATACTTTGGAATATTGCAACAGACTTGGCGATTAACAGTATAATACCACAAGATGAACTACCAGAAGGCGGCCTAATTCCGGGAAAACCTCTCAAGATGAGCGAAGAGGCACCAATGAAAGCTGAAGTCGCAGAAAGAGCGAAAAAAATTAGCAAGTTTATTGAGAGTTTGCCTCCCATGAAGTCTTCTGAATGGTATATGGAAAAGCTAAAAGAAGAGCCAGAACTACAAGAGGATTTTGAAGCGATGTTCGGCAACGACGGCGCAGGCTTTGATGTTCACTTTGAAAATGAAGAGCTATCAGAGTCTGATCGACAGCTTATTGAAGGTAAAATAAAGGAAGTTGTCAAAAAGTCTGCTCAGCGAGCTCAAAAGAATAGTAGCTGGGGATCAGTTTCTCAAGAAGTTAAGTCACAAATTATTGCTTCACTAACAGACGTAGTTGACTGGAAAAAGACCCTGCAGTATTTTTGCGGAAACAAGCAGAAAGCAAACAAAACTAGAACATATAGAAAGATTAATAGAAAATATCCATATATCCACCCAGGAAGAAAAGTAAAGCATACTTCAAATCTTGCAATCTATATTGATCAATCAGGTTCTGTAGGGGACGACGGCATTGCAGCTTTCTTTTCAGCACTCAATGCGCTAGCAAGAAATGTTTCTTTTAACGTTTATCACTTCGATACATCAGTAGACGAAGTTTCTGCCTACACATGGCGAAAAGGAAAAAAGTATAAACTCCCAATGAGAACTTTGACAGGTGGGACTTGCTTTAATTGTGTTGAAGATCACTTTAGAAAGAATTCTTCTAAGTTTGATGGATGCATTGTAATGACAGATGGTTGCGCGCCAAAACCAAAAAGTTGTATTTCTAAGAGATGCTGGGTATTATTACCTGGATACGAATTGCAATTTCCAATCGAGCGTCGAGACGCTATTGTGAAAATGGCTTTCTAAGGAGTATAGATGAGAATAGTGCACATTGCTGATGTACACTGGCGAGGACTTTCAAGACATGAAGAGTATATTATTGCGTTTAAGCGCTTTCTTAAGAAGGTAAAAGCGCTAAAGCCTGATGTAATATACTTGGGTGGCGATATTGTTCATTCTAAGACACAAGGGATATCACCTGAGTTAATCCAAAGCTTATGTTGGTGGTTTACAAACCTAGCTGAAGTATGTCCCTTGCATGTCATTCTAGGTAATCACGATGGCCTAATCTTGAACAGAGATAGGCAAGATGCGATTACACCTATTATCACAGCGCTAGATAATCCTAATATTTATTTGTATAAATACTCGGGTGTTTACGACACAGGTCATGACGGGTTTAAGTGGTGTGTTTTTTCATGCTTTGATGAAGACGAGTGGCATAAGGTAAAGCCTTCCGAAGGATTTATAAATATTGCACTCTATCATGGTGCAGTAAGAGGGTCTTTGACTGACGCAGACTGGCAAATAGACGGTGAAATTAGCATCGATGTGTTTGAATCATACGACTTTGCGCTGTTAGGCGATATTCACAAAAGACAATTTCTAAATGAAGAAAAAACAGTTGCTTATTGTGGATCAACAATACAACAAAACTATGGTGAGTGTCAAGAGAAGGGGTTTTTATTATGGGATATTAAGTCAAAGAATGATTTTGATGTTGAGTTTCATAGTATTGAACCTGTCTACCCGTTTATAACAGTTGATTGGAAAGGATCCGCACAGGAAACACTTGAATTTTGCAAAGAGCTCCCAAGACAGTCTAGATTTAGAATTAGAGCACAAAATTTCATATCCCAGATAGACTCAAAATGGCTGCAAAAGCAGCTTAAGAAGAGTTGTAACGCAAAAGAAGTAGTTTTTAAAATAGACTCATCATTTGAATCTGAAAATTTTATCACTGATGATGCAGAAGAGAAACTTGACTTAAGATCTGCAGATGTTCATAAAACTCTTTTGAGAAACTATTATGGAACGCAGGTAGCCGCTAGCGAAGATTGGATGCTGTTAGATACAATGGTCGAAAAATACTTGGCTGAGATAACTAGCACAACAAACGATCGTCGACATGTGAAGTGGTCAATTAATAAAATAATGTTTGATAACATGTTTTCTTATGGAGAAAATAATCTAATAAACTTTGATGCTATGCCTGGTATAACAGGGATATTCGGCCGAAACGCAAGGGGTAAATCTTCTATTGTTGGATCAATTGCTTACGGTTTGTATAACACAACAGACAGGGGTTCAATAAGTAACATTCATGTCATAAATAGTAGAAGAAGTAATTGCAAAGTTACGCTTGAAATAACAATAAACGGCCAACCATACAGAATCGTCCGTGAAACAGTCAAAAAGCAAACAAGAAAGAATACATGGGCCCCAACGACTCTTAATCTATTTAAATTAGATAATTCAGGAAATATTGTAGAAGATCTAACAGAAGAGCAAAGAAGAGAGACAGAAAAGATCATAAGAAGCATGTTGGGGACATCTGAAGAGTTCTTGATGACCAGCTTAGCATCTCAAGGGGAGATGAATACATTTATTAAGGAGAAGGCTTCTGCAAGAAAAAATATTCTTGCAAATTTTCTAGATTTAGCTGTATTTGACAAACTTTATGATGCATCAAGGAAAGATTCACAAGAGTTAAGGCATAGATCTTCGGCACTTTCATCTGAGAATTGGATAAATAAAATTTCAGAATGTCAAATAAAAATTGACGACTACATCATGAAAAAAGTTTCTGTTGAAAATAAAATAGATGATGGCAAGTCTATGTTATCAGTACTCCAGAAAGAATTTCATAATTCTGGTGACTTAGACTACGTCACTGTGTCAGATCTAGAAGAAGAAAAAGATCAGATCAGCTTAATTAACAAACAAATAGTAAAGCATGAAAAGAAAAGATTGGAGCTATTGGAATCTATCGAGGGTTCTGAAGCAAAAGTCAATAAAGTTAATGACTTTGTAGACAATTTTAATTTATCAGAAGTTAAAAAGAAAAGAGACGCAAAGTCAAAAATAGAAAAGGAATTACTAGAACTTCAAGGAATCTATAGACTAGAGAAAAGAGAACTTGATCAGATAAAAAAATCAGTATCAAAACTATTAGAAGTACCATGTGGAGATAAGTTTCCTACGTGCAAGTTTATCAAAGACTCGCATGAGAATAAGAAAAGAGCAGACTCGCAAGAAAGAAAAGTTGTCTTGCTAAGCGTTAAAGTTGATGATATAACAGAGGCCTTCGCTGAATTAAGCGAGGACTATGATAAAAAACTTGAGAAGTATTCAAAGATAATTCAAGTGAAATCAGCACTAATTGACAGTATGTCTTCAGAAAAAGTTCAAATTGAGAGATCAGAGCAGAAAATATCACAATTGACTAATCAAGCTACTTCTCTCAAAGATAAGCTTAGAATGCTGGAAGAGAAAATGTCACTGCAGGAAGACAATGACAGGATATCTAAAGTTAAGATAAAAATTTATGAAATTGAAAGTAGCTTAAAAACTTACGACAAAGACAGGACAAGAATAATAAACAACTTGGCAACCTGGAGAGCAAATATTAGAATTAATAAAAAGCACCGCGACGATTATGAAGAAGTAAACAGCAAGTTAAAGATACATGATATGTTTACGCAGGCTGTGTCAAAAAGAGGAATACCTGTTCAACTAATAAATACATTATTACCAAGAATTAATGCAGAAGCATCAAAAATCCTCCAGGGGGTTGTTAATTTCAATGTTGAACTAGAAGCAGATCTAGAATCAAATGCCATGGATATGTACATAAACTACGGAGACTCAAAGAGGATTATTGAACTAGGCTCAGGGATGGAAAAAATGTTGGCATCATTAGCAATCAGAGTTGCACTTATCAATATGTCTTCGCTTCCAAAGACAAATATGCTTATAATAGATGAGGGTTTCGGTGCACTAGATGAGACAAATTTAGAAGCATGCAGTAAATTATTAGAGTCTCTCAAAAAATATTTCAAGAACATTCTTGTAATTTCTCATATAGACGCAATTAAAGATGTCGCAGATAATACAATTGAAATTGTTAAAAAGGGAGTTGACTCTTATGTTTATCAACCCTAAAGTTGATTTTATTGACGCGTCAGGTAAAAAAGATGAATTCTTCTGTTCTATTTGTAGATTTCCGCTGATAACAGCACGTGATTTCAAATACAATAGTGATTTTTTTTGTTGTCATGAATGTTTTCTGACTTTTGCTGAGTCCAGGCAGGATTCGTGGAAAGAAGGGTATAGACCTGATAAAACAACTATTGAGGAGTATATTTATTCACGCAAGAAGATGTTTGCTAATCAATTATCGAAGGAGCAAAAATGAACGCAGAAGAATATAACGTTTTAAGCACAGTATCTGATCCAACTTATAGGGACAATTATGACTCTATTGGTTCATTTAAAATAATACCAAAGATTGTGAGTGAAGGCAAGATGACAATTACATGTATGGTTGTTGTCAACTTACTTAATAGGTCTGAAATGAGAGATGAGGCAAAGAAAGCAGAAGACCAGCTTGACAAAGTTTGTAATGAAACATTGAAAAGAATTAAGAAAGATTTTAAGGCAGGAGCAGGCAGAACACTAAAGACTAAGCAGGTTGGTTGCGACAATTCTATAGAGTTAATGAGCATGTCTTCTTACTCTTCAAAAGGAACAGCACTAGTGAGGAACGTGTATAGCTTTGAGGTCTCGTAATTGTCAAAAAATAACAAACAGAAGACAAATCAAGTTCAAGAGATCATTAAGTGCGGAAAAGATCCGAATTATTTTTTTAAAAATTATTTAAAAATTCAGCACCCTGTACGGGGACTTATTCCTTTTGATACTTATGATTTTCAAGATGACTGTGTCGATCAATTTTTAGACAATAGATTTAATATTGTTCTAAAGTCTAGGCAGCTAGGACTGTCTACACTTGTTGCAGGTTACTCTGTTTGGATGGCAGTTTTCAAGAGAGAGAAAAATATTCTCATAATTGCTACAAAGCTTGCAGTTGCTCAAAACTTTATTACTAAAGTTAAGACAATGATAAGATCATTGCCGAAGTGGCTTCTTTTGCCAGATATTGTAGCGAATAACAAGCAAATGATACAGTTCAGTCATGGGTCCCAAATAAAAGCAATACCCACTTCAGAAGATGCTGGCCGTTCAGAAGCACTTTCTTTGTTGATTGTTGATGAAGCTGCATTTGTTAGAAATTTTGATACTATATGGACAGGCATATATCCCACCATCTCAACGGGTGGTAGGGTTATTATTCTTTCAACTCCAAACGGCGCCGGCGGCCAATACTACAAGCTCTACACCCAGGCAGACGCTGGTCTCAACGAGTTTAACGCAATAAAACTTCCATGGGACGTTCACCCAGAGCGAGATGAAGCGTGGTTTTCGCAGACAACAGCAAATATGTCAAAGAGACAAATTTCTCAAGAATATTTGTGTGACTTCACTACAAGCGGAGAGACGTTTTCAGATTCTGCAACTATTGAGTGGCTGAGAACTTCTGTTGAATCACCAATTGATCGCCTTGGGGATGATAAAAATGTGTGGATTTGGAAATATCCGTTGTCAGAACATGAATACATAATGACAGCAGATGTTGCAAGAGGTGATGCAAAAGATTACTCAACATTTCACGTAATAGACACAACTGCAGGTGAAATCGTAGCAGAATACAAAGGGAAGATACGACCGGACACTTTTGCAGTGTTGTTAAATGAATTTGGATTGAAATACAATAAAGCACTGCTGTGTCCTGAGAATAACAGTTACGGGTTT
>Ga0209337_1001824_pt1 | contig 15836 bp, 9 predicted proteins | sample LinPmetageLP53_FD_184044 | JGI IMG/M metagenome (GOLD analysis project Ga0209337, IMG submission 184044) | Marine viral communities from the Pacific Ocean - LP-53 (SPAdes) (version 2) | ecosystem: Environmental > Aquatic > Marine > Oceanic | place: Pacific Ocean | collected 2010-02-08
TACACAATCGTATTATAGAAGAACAAAACATGTTAGATGAAAAGCCTAAAGAAGTTAAAAAAGAAACTACGTTTCGTGGTTTTGCTGAAGGAAGATCTAAGTAATGTATAAGCAAACTTTATATAAAGTATTAAATGACCATATAAAACCTAAAATTCTTAAACGAATGAATAGGTATAAAAAATGGGAATACGGATACAACGAAGAATATAATATGGTTGTTATATCTAAAACTGGTCAAATAGGAGATATATATGAAATACAAAACCTAATAATAGCTTTACCTAAAGCCAATGAAGTTCATGAGTTCAAAGAAAATAAATGGACATCATTTAATTATCCTAAAGAATTAAAAAGAATAAAAACTGTATTTGACTGGAGAGAATATCCAGAAGAATTCAAAGAAAAATATTACGACTATATTGATGAAGAGTTTAAAAGACGTGAAGAAGGTTTTTGGTATATAAACAAAAACATACCTACGTATTTAACAGGAACACATTATATGTATTTACAATGGTCAAAAATTGATGTTGGCCAACCAGATTTTAGAGAATCAAATAGATTATTTTTTATATTTTGGGAAGCTTGCCGAGCAGATTATAGATGTTATGGTATGTCATATTTAAAGAACAGACGTTCTGGATTTTCATTTATGGCTTCTGGCGAATGTGTTAACATGGCTACAATATCAACTGACGCTAGATTTGGTATATTATCAAAATCAGGTGCTGATGCTAAAAAAATGTTTACCGACAAAGTAGTTCCAATATCAGTTAATTATCCTTTCTTTTTTAAGCCGATACAAGATGGTATGGATCGACCTAAAACAGAACTAGCATATAGAGTACCAGCTAGCAAGTTTACTAGAAGAAGCATTGTGTCTACTGAAAAACCAGAAGACTTAGAAGGACTTGATACAACTATTGATTGGAAAAATACTGGAGACAACGCTTATGATGGAGAAAAACTAAAACTTTTAGTTCACGATGAATCAGGTAAATGGGAAAGACCTAATAATATATTAAATAACTGGAGAGTTACAAAAACTACTCTTAGATTAGGTAGTAGAATTATAGGTAAGTGTATGATGGGATCAACATCAAACGCTTTAGATAAAGGAGGTAGAAATTTTAAGAAATTATACGATGACTCAAATGTTAACAAAAGAAACGCAAATGGACAAACTCGTTCAGGACTCTATTCTTTGTTCATTCCTATGGAATGGAATTACGAGGGATACATTGATTCTTATGGCATGCCTGTCTTCGAAACACCACAAAAACCAGTGTTTGGACCTCATGGAGCGCCAATCAAAATCGGGGTTATTGAATACTGGGATAACGAGGTAGAAGGTCTTAAAGATGATCAAGATGGATTAAATGAATTTTATAGACAGTTTCCACGTACTACTAAACATGCTTTCAGAGATGAGTCTAAAATGTCTTTATTTAATCTAACTAAGATCTATCAACAAATAGATTTTAATGAAGATTTAAAAAATTCATTGTCTATTACAAAAGGTAGTTTACAATGGGAAAATGGTATTAAAGATACTAAGGTTATATTTGTTCCAAATAAAAACGGTAGGTTTTTAGTGTCATGGGTTCCACCAGTTGAATTACAAAATAGAACTATAAAGAAAAATGGAAAAATATATCCAGGTAATGAGCATTGCGGTGCTTTTGGATGTGATCCATATGATATATCAGGTACAGTAGATGGTCGAGGTTCTAACGGAGCTTTAAGTGGTTTAACTAAATTTAGTATGGAAGATGTTCCACCTAATCATTTCTTTTTAGAATATATTGCTAGACCACAAACTGCTGAGATATTTTTTGAAGATGTACTTATGGCCTGTGTGTTTTATGGGATGCCAATATTAGCAGAAAATAATAAACCTAGATTATTATATCATTTTAAAAGAAGAGGTTATAGATCATACTCTATGAATCGACCAGATAAAAAATACAATAAATTATCTATAACAGAAAGAGAAATAGGTGGTATGCCAAACTCTAGCGAGGATATTAAGCAAGCACATGCCTCTGCTATAGAATCTTATGTTGAGCATTTTGTTGGTTTAAAAGAAACAGGTTATGGAGATATGTATTTCCAAAGAACACTAGAAGATTGGGCGCAATTTAATATTAACAATAGAACATCACATGATGCATCTATTAGTTCAGGACTTGCTTTAATGGCTTGTAACAAGCATAGATATGCTCCAAGTAACAAAATTAAATTACAACCAGTAGATTTAGGTATAAAAAAATACGATAACAAAGGATTTACATCAAAAATTATAAGTTAAATGAATATATATACTAATAGCAATAGCGCCTTCCCTAGTCAAGTGGTTAGTGATGCAGACAAAGCAAGTGAAGAGTACGGTAGTCAAGTTGCTATGGCAATTGAATATGAGTGGTTTGATCAAGGTAGAACTAACGGTAATAGATATTTAACTAACTGGAACAATTTTCATAACTTAAGACAATACGCTCGCGGTGAACAATCACCTCAAAAATACAAAGATGAATTATCTATTAATGGTGATTTGTCTTATCTTAATTTAGACTGGCAACCAGTTCCTATATTATCTAAGTTTGTTGATATTGTTGTTAACGGTATATCAAACAAAAGCTATGATATAAAAGCTTACGCTCAAGATCCTGCATCAGTTAAAAAAAGAACTGATTACGCTTCTCGTATATATGAAGATATGATGGCTAAAGATTACTTAGATGAATTAAAAAATTCTTTAGGTATCAATTTATACCAAAGTCTAGACCCAAGTGCTATACCAGAGTCAGACGAAGAATTAGAGCTTCACATGCAATTGTCATATAAGCAAAGTATAGAAATAGCAGAAGAAGAAGCTATATCATCTGTTTTAGCTCAAAATAAATATGATTTAATTAGACGCAGACTAAACATGGACTTAACTGTTTGTGGAATCGCTGCTTCAAAAACAAGTTTTAATACAGCTGAAGGCGTAACAGTTGATTATGTAGATCCAGCTTATATGGTTTATTCGTATACTGAAGATCCTAATTTTGAAGATGTGTATTATGTTGGTGAGGTTAAATCTATAACTATACCAGAGCTTAAAAAAGAGTTTCCAAATATTAGCAAAGATGAGTTAGAAATTATTCAAAAAATGCCTGGAAATAGACAGTACGTAACGGGCTGGGGAAATTATGATGAAAACACTGTTCAGGTTTTATATTTTGATTATAAGACTTACCACAATCAAGTGTTTAAAATAAAAAAGACTCCACAAGGATTACAAAAAGCATTAGAAAAAAACGATGAATTTAATCCACCAGAAAACGATGGGTTTGAAAGAGTATCAAGATCTATTGAAGTTTTATATAATGGAGCAAAAGTACTAGGAACAAATACAATGCTTAAATGGGAAATGGCTGAGAACATGTCAAGACCATTAGCTGATACTACTAAAGTAGAAATGAATTACGCTATATGCGCACCAAGAATTTATAAAGGTAGAATAGAATCTTTAGTAAGTAAATGTATTGGGTTTGCTGATATGATTCAATTAACTCATTTAAAGCTTCAACAAGTAATGTCTAGAATGGTACCAGATGGTGTTTATTTAGACATGGACGGTTTAGCAGAAGTTGATTTAGGTAATGGTACAAATTATAATCCAGCAGAAGCTTTAAATATGTATTTTCAAACTGGTTCTATAGTTGGTAGATCGCTTACACAAGACGGTGAAATGAATGCTGGAAAAGTTCCTATACAGGAGCTTAATAGTTCTAGTGGTCAAGGTAAAATACAAAGTCTTATACAAACGTATCAATACTATTTACAAATGATACGTGATGTAACCGGACTTAACGAAGCTCGTGATGGTAGTACACCAGACAAACAAACGCTAGTAGGATTACAAAAAATAGCAGCTAACGCTTCTAACGTTGCAACTAGACATATAAAGCAGTCTAGTTTATATTTAACTCTTAGAATAGCAGAAAATATTGCACTAAAAATAGCTGATGCGCTAGAATTTCCATTAACTGCTGAAGCTTTAACTAATTCTATATCTAATTATAATGTTAATACATTAATAGAAGTTAGTAATTTAAATCTTCATGATTTTGGTATATTCTTGGAATTAGAACCAGACGAAGAAGAACAGCAACAATTAGAACAAAACATACAAGTAGCTTTACAAAGCGGTGGTATTGATTTAGAAGACGCTATAGACTTAAGACAAATTAAAAATCTTAAGTTAGCTAACCAAATGCTTAAAATAAAACGTAAAAGCAAAGGTAAGCAAGATCAAGAAAACCAACAAGCTAATATTAGAGCTCAAGCTGAATCACAGGCTGATGCTGCTGAAAAAATAGCTATGACAGAAGTTCAAAAGCAAGAAGCAATATCTGGATCTAAAGTTCAGTTTGAACAAGCTAGTAATCAAATGGAAATACAACGTATGGAATTAGCTGCTCAGTTAGAAATGCAAAAAATGCAAACGCAACACCAATTTGATTTACAGTTGAAACAAATGGATATGCAAGCTACTGGGCAAAAAGAACAGGAAATAGAAAACAGAAAAGACAAGCGTATAAAAATGGAAGGTACGCAGCAGAGTCAAATGATAGATCAAAGAAAAAATGATTTATCACCTATAGATTTCGAACAAAAAAACGTGGCTGAAATAATGCCAACTATTTAATTTTAATTATTTAATCATATTATATTATGTCAGAAGAAACAAAAACAAATGAACCTGTTAAACAGGAGGGTGACTTTAAAATAAAGTCTAAAAAGAAAACACCTAAAAAACTAGGTGATCCAGAACAAGAAGTTGTTAAGGTTAACATTAAAGAACCTTTAGTTGAATTACCAAAGGAAGTAACAAAAGTTATAGTGCCTAACGATTTATTAAACAAAGAAGATAATGCCATTCAAATCGGAGAAACAGAGAAGGTATCTGTGGAAGAATCATCCGGAGATAGCGCAAAGATGGGAGAACCTGTACAAGAGCCCAACGAGATTGTTGAAGGGTTTTCTGCAATCACAGAAGTTACAGAAGAAGAAGTAAAGCAAGTTACTAAAGAAGTAAAAGAAGCTGTACGAGATGAAAAAATATTAGGTAAAAAATTACCAGAAAATATTGAAAAGCTAGTTACTTTTATGGAAGAAACTGGTGGAACTATAGAAGATTACACAAGATTAAATGCTGACTATTCAAGTATTGATGATAATACTTTATTAAAAGAGTATTACAAAAAAGCTAAACCGCATTTAAACGAAGAAGAAATAGGATTTATCATGGAAGATAATTTTGACTTTGATGAAGACTTGGACGAGGAGCGTGACGTCCGTAAAAAGAAACTCGCTAAAAAAGAAGAGATTGCAAAAGCAAAAAACTTTTTAGAGGAAACGAAAAAGAAATATTACGACGAAATCAAGTTGAGACCCGGCGTAACTCAGGACCAACAAAAAGCAATGGACTTTTTTAATCGCTACAACAAGCAACAAGATGTGGCTACTGAACAACACGAAACATTCAAGAAAAATACTAAAGAACTATTCAACGACGAATTCAAAGGTTTTGATATAAAAGTTGGAGAAAAAAGTTACAAGTATAATATACAGAATCGTGAGAAAGTAGCAGAAAATCAATCGAATCTCAAAAATTTAGTTAAGAAGTTCTTAAATGAAGATGGAGACGTAGTGGATACTTCTGGTTATCACAAAGCCATGTATGCTGCTGAAAACGTTGATAAAATTGCTAGTCACTTTTACGAACAAGGAAAAGCTGATGCCGTTAAAGACGTCATTAGTAAATCTAAAAATTTAACTGATACTAAAGCTAGAACAGGAAGTTCAGGCGATATTAGTGTTGGTGGTTTTAAAGTAAAAGCAATTAGTGGATTTGATTCATCGAAATTAAAAATTACAAAAAGAAAATTTAACTAATTTAAAAAACAAAAAAAATGGCTTTAACTCCACAATTTGGTAGTTTAATACCTTCGCAACAACAACAATTGTTGCCTAGTAACTACTTACAATTTAACACCGCTGCTGCGGGAGCAAATGATTTTGCTCAACAGTACTTACCAGAAATCTACGAACAAGAAGTAGAGCGTTATGGAAACAGAACGTTATCTGGATTTTTAAAAATGGTTGGCGCTGAAATGCCAATGACTTCTGATCAAGTAATTTGGTCTGAACAAAATAGATTACACGTTAGTTATGCATCTGTAGGTGTTGCTGCAAATGGCGCGCCAGCTGCAGGTCAAAACGTTATTGCTGTACAAGCAAACGTTTCTAATGTTATATCTATAAATGACACAGTAGTATTAATGAATGGAAACACAGGTGCTGAAAGAAAATGTATCGTAGTAGGTTCTGTTCCTGGTGCTGGTGGTAACATTACAGTTATGCCTTTCGTAGGTGGTGCTGGACTTGTTAATGCTGGTGGTGCATCACTTGTACCTGCTCCTGTAGCTGCTGGAGCTTCAAACGTGAAAATGTTTGTATATGGTTCTGCTTACGCTAAAGGAACAAACTTAGTACCAGGTGGTACTGTTGCTGCTGGAACTGCTCCAAGAAATTCTATTACACCTCAGTTAACTCAATTTTCTAATTCACCAATAATCATTAGAGATCAATACACTATTAGTGGATCTGATATGGCTCAAATTGGATGGGTTGAAGTTGCTACTGAAGATGGTGCTTCTGGATTCTTATGGTATCTAAAAGCAGAGTCTGAAACTAGATTACGTTTCGAAGATTACTTAGAAATGGCTTTAGTAGAAGGTGAATATAATCAATTAGCTGCAGGTGCTGGTGTTGGTAACTTAGTTTTACCAGGTACTGAAGGTTTATTTGCTGCTATTCAATCTCGTGGAAATGTAGAAGTAGGATTTACTGCTGCTGCTGGACTTGATGAATTTGATGCAATACTTAAAAATCTTGATACTCAAGGAGCAATTGAAGAAAACATGTTATTCTTACAGAGACAAACATCTCTTGATTTTGACGATATGTTAGCTTCTATCTCTGGTGGATTTGCTGGTGGAACTGCTTTCGGTTTATTCGAAAATTCTGAAGAAATGGCTTTAAACTTAGGTTTTAGTGGTTTCAGAAGAGGTTCTTATGACTTTTACAAAACAGATTGGAAATACTTAAATGATGCTTCTACAAGAGGTGGAATCGTAGGTATCAATTCAATTGAAGGTGTATTAGTTCCTGCTGGAACATCTACAGTTTACGATCAAATTTTAGGAACTAACATCAGAAGACCTTTCTTACACGTAAGATATAGAGCGTCTCAATCTGATGATAGAAGAATGAAATCTTGGTTAACTGGTTCTGCTGGTGGCGCAATGAACTCAACTCTTGATGCTATGGAAGTAAACTTCCTATCTGAAAGATGTTTAGTAACTCAAGCTGCTAACAACTTTGTATTATTCAAAGGAATCTAATTGATTCAAAATTAATGTAATTTTTACCCTCGTTATATCAACGGGGGTAATTATTACTTTTATAAACTATTTAATTATATTATATTATGGCTAAACAAGCTAAAGCAGAAACTATTGAGGTTGCACCTCAAGAGGTAGCAGTAAAAACTGCACCTACAAAACCAGCTAAACCTAGTTGGGAAATAAAAGATAGAACATATTTTTTAGATGGAGAAAAATCTCCTTTAACTTTAACTATTCCAGGTAAACATACAAGAAAACACTCTTTATTATTTTTTGATGAAAAAACTGGAACTCAAAGAGAAATTAGATACGCGACCAATATGGATTCACCATTTGTAGACGAACAAAAAGGTGAAGCAACAATGGGACATATAACGTTTCATAACGGTACGCTACTGGTTCCTAAAGCAAAACAAAACTTACAAAAACTATTATCATTGTATCACCCTTTGAAAGGAAGGTTGTATCATGAGTTTAGTGCAGTTGAAGTTGCTGAAGATGAACTAGACGTTTTAGATCTTCAAATTGATGCGTTAAACGCTGCAAGAGAATTAGACATAGATCATGCTGAAGCTATACTAAGAGTAGAAAAAGGATCAGCAGTAAATGAAATGAGTTCAAAAGAACTTAAAAGAGACTTGCTGTTATTCGCTAAAAGAAATCCTGCAATGTTCATGAGTTTAGCTAACGACGAAAATGTTCAGCTTAGAAACTTTGCAATTAGAGCTTCTGAAACTGGAATTATATCATTATCTCCTGATCAAAGAACTTTTCACTGGGGTACAAATAACAGAAAGTTAATGAACGTTCCGTTTGATGAAAACCCATACTCTGCATTTGCAGCTTTCTTAAAGACTGATGAAGGTGTAGAAATCTATAAATCTATAGATAAAAAACTATAAAAACAAGTGATACTATTATAAGGCGGCTTTACGTCGCCTTTATAGTATTTAAAAAAAACAATAATGGCGGTAAATATAAACACAGTATATACAACAGTCTTGTACATATTAAACAAAGAACAAAGAGGTTATGTTACTCCAACGGAGTTTAACAGTCTGGCTGCTCAAGTACAAGAAGAGATATTCAATTCATATTTTCCAGATGGTAATCAACTAAATAGATTTAACCAAAACAATCAACAAAACGATACAGAGTTTTTTAACATGTTTAAAAATCAGGCTTATAAATTGTATCCTTTTGAACAAGACGCTGCGTTTATTTTAGACGTACCTTCTCAAACTTTTTATTATAATGGTACTCGTACTGTTTATAAGTTAGGCGAAATAATATCTACATACTCAGGTAATCCTACTTATAATTCTATAACTCAACTAACAAGTAAAAGTGATTTTTCTACAATAACAAGATCAAACTTAACTTCACCAACAAGTCAATATCCTATTGCCTTTACTACACACGCTGTAATAGTAACAAATCCAGTAACTCCTGCTAGACTTGTAATAAACATATCACCATTACCTACTTCAGTAAGCATTAATTGCTTGTTTAGACCTGTTAACCCTATATGGGGTTTCACTATTGGTGGACTAGGTCAATATACTTACAACCCTACTACATCTACTAATTTTGAATTAGATATATCAGAACAAACAAATATTATAACAAACATACTTAAGTATTGTGGTATAATAATAAGAGATCCAGAAATCGTTCAATCTGCACAAGCTGAAATACAGCAAGTAGAAACTAATGAAAAAAGTTAATAAAATATGCCAATTCCAAACGGAGGTTTAATAACCGAAACTAATGAACAATATTACGCAGGCGCGCAAGGCTTTAGAGCACTAACCGCAGCAGCAGGTCAATCGTTTGCAACAACTTTTAATACAGACTTAATTTTTGGTAGTTTTAATCCTGCTTTACTTAACTATGCTTTAAATAATTTTAAATTATATACTAGTGCTGACGGTGTAACATACGTAGAATATACAGCAGCTTATACTGTAGTAAATAACACGGTAACAATAACAGGAGCTATTGCTCTTGGAACTTATATAGTAGTTCAATTAAAAGCTTTAGATGGTGGTTCTTATGGAGCTAGAAATGCTACAGGTGAAACCGTTGAAGAAAACTACGGTGGTTATTCTTATATTACTATCGGTGATATTATAGATAACTTTATGGTTGGTTATGTAGGTGACGGCAAATTAATACAAACATGTAAAAAATCAGATGTAGTATTTCATGTTAAACGTGGTATGCAAGAATTTAGTTATGATACTTTAAAAAGTATTAAGTCGCAAGAATTAAATATACCACCAAGTCTAGCTGTTATATTACCACAAGATTATGTTAACTACGTAAGAATATCTTCTATAGATCAACTTGGTGTTAAACGTATAATATATCCTGCAAATAATCTTACAATAAGTCCTTATGAAATGCCTTTACAAGATAATGCAGGACAACCAACTCAAGATAATTTTGGTGATAATTTAGAAGGAACTTCTATAACTGAAGAAAGATGGGCAAATGCAAATGATAGATTTATAACAGGTACGTTTAATAATGCTAATTTTGAAGCGTTTTTTGATTTTATGCAAGACGGATATGGGTATGGACTTGATGCTTATGGAAGAAGATATGGTTTAGACCCTGCTTTATCTCAAATTAACGGTTGGTTTAATATGAATGAAAGAGAAGGTAAAGTAGCTTTTTCTAGTAATCTAGCAAATAGATTAATTGTATTAGAGTATATATCTGATGGACTTGCTTATGATTTAGACAGTAGAGTGCCTAAGATGGCTGAAGACGCAATGTATTCTCATTTACTATATTCTATATTATCTACAAGAGCTGGAACACCAGAAGGCATAGTTCAACGTTTTAAAAGAGATCGTAGTGCAAAGCTTAGAAATGCTAAGATAAGATTATCTAATATTAAGCTTGATGAAATAGTTCAAGTAATGAGAGGTAAATCTAAATGGATAAAATAATAAACTAGATGGCAAATATTAGTAATAATTTCCTAAAAGGCAAAATGAATAAAGACCTAGATGCTAGGTTGTTGCAAAATGGAGAATATAGAAACGCGATCAATGCTCAAGTAAGTAAATCAGAAGGCGCTAATGTTGGTGCTTTAGAAAATGTATTAGGAAATACGTTGCTTCAAGATTTTAATACTTTAACTGGCGTTACTGGTTTAAAGTCTATTGGATATCTAACTGACGAAATAAATAACACTGTTTATATTTTTCTTACTAATCATCAAGTTAACAAATACGATCCAGGTGCTAAAAACTTTATAATATCATATAATTCTCTTCAAGACACTTATGTTATTTTAGTGCAAGGAGCTTTTTTAAATTTTTCACAATTAAATCCTATATACGGAGTTAATATATTAGAAGAACTATTATTCTGGACAGACAACAGAAATCAACCTAGAAAAATAAATGTTGTTAATGCTGGCGTTAGTGGATACTATACAACAGAAGATCAAATATCTGTAGCAACATATAACCCTTATGAATCTATAGAGCTTTTTCAAATTATAACACCAGCTATGGTAACTGCTAATTCTTCGCTAGCGGCTGCTGTAAATGATTATCAAACTACTATGTTTGATGTGACTAGTAAATTTTACCCTAACGGTGGATCAGCTTTTAGCGAATTACCAAATCCATTACAAACAGCTACAGGCCAAACAGTTCCAATATTAGTAAATGATGTTACAGCTGAAGGAAACATTACTTCTGGTATGAGAGTTTCTTATATAGACAATGATGGTGTAATGGTTAATACAAATGTAATTGTTGCCACTGCTCCAACTCTTGCAACTAAATCTTTTACTACTAGCGCTAATATACCTGCGTACTCTTCTACTACTACTATTGAGTTTGTTTTTGAATCTAACCCTTATTATGAAAACGCTTTTAGTGGAGACTCTGAGTTTTTAAAAGACAAATTTGTAAGATTTAGCTACAGGTTTCAATTTGATGATAACGAATATTCTATATTTGCTCCGTTTACACAACCAACTTTTATACCAGAACAAGACGGTTATTTTATGTACAATAAAGACTGGCATGATATAACTACTCAAACAACAGACGAACAAGATACTTACAGAAGCACTATAGTTGATTTTATGGAAAATAAGGTTACTAAAATAGGACTTAGAATACCTTTACCTTCTACAAAAGCAACTTTACAAGCACTACACAAAGTAATTGGTATTGATATTCTTTACAAAGAATCTGATGCTTTAGCTGTTAAAGTTGTAGATACAATACCTATAGAAAACATAGTAGCGCAAACAGTAGAACCAAATATATTTACTTATAATTATAATTCTAAAAAACCTTTTAAAACATTACCATCCGACGAAATAACAAGAGTTTTTGACAAAGTACCTGTAAAAGCTTTTTCACAAGAGATATCTGCTAATAGAGTTATATACGGTAACTTTCAAACTAAACACACGCCACCTGCTAGCATAGATTATAGCGTTGGGGTTAATTTAAAAGAAGATAACACAGCTACTGTTACTCCTAGAACAATAAATAGTAAGGTTGGTAAATTAGAATATCCAAGTAGTACATTAAAACAAAACAGAACATATCAAGTTGGTATAGTGTTGTCTGATAGATATGGAAGACAATCAACAGTTATACTTTCAGACCAAGACGCTTCACAGGTAAATAGCTCTGAAGACTTTGGAGGATCAACAACTTATACTGGTTATTTAAATAATTCTATTAATAGATCAGGATTTCCGGGTAATGCTTTAAGAGTGTTGTTTAATCAACCAATTGGACCGTCTCAACCTAACTTAAACACTGGTTGGCCTGGTATATATAATGGAGATAAAACTAATGCTAATTACAATCCTCTTGGTTGGTTTTCATATAAAATAGTTGTAAAACAACAAGAGCAAGAATATTATAACGTATATCTTCCTGGAGTTTTAGCTGCTTATCCAAATGATAAAACACTAGAATTAGGTAAAACTTCTCATACAGTTTTAATAAATGATAATATAAATAAAGTTCCTAGAGATTTAACTGAAGTAGGTCCAACGCAAAAACAATTTAGAAGTAGTGTAAATTTGAATGGTAGAGTACAAAATCTTGATTCAAGTCCAAGTACCTCAGGTTTAACAAATACACAGTTTTTTCCAAAAAAAGCTGGGAGCATTGTAAGTACCATAGCTAGCGACGATGATTTGTTTAATGGAGAAAATATTTTAAATAATTATATTCCAAGTCAAGCTTTCTACAGTATTGATTCTGATCCATTTATTGCTAGAATATCTACAACAAAAGAATTTGGAGTTGTGAATACTAATGCTACTAGAATAACTACTGCTCAAGCTGCTCCAAATACTACAACAATTGATTTAAGTCCTGCTGGTGGCGTAGGAGTAATTCAAGTTGGTGATACAGTAACAGGTGGAACTATTGTGCCTGGTACTATTGTTGTTTCAATTACTAGCGCTACTATTATAGTAGTTAACAAAGCACAGACTTTAGTAGCTACAACTGAATTAAACTTTCACAAATCAGTTCCAATAGAACGCTTACAAAATTTAGCAGTTTTTGAAACAAATCCAGTTTTGTCTGAATTAGATATATATTGGGAAACATCAAGTAGTGGATTATTAACAGACTTAAACACAGCTATAATAGAAAATAGTTCTGCAACAGCTAATTTAAATGGTTTTAATGCTACTAATTTTAAAGAATCAATAATACCTGGAGTTTCTGAAACACCAGCGTCTAATGGACCTGTTATAGGTACAGGTACTTTTAATTTAATAAATCAAGCTGGCGCAGCTATTGTGTATGGAACAGGAACTAATCAAGGAGTTTTAAGTTTAATAAGTGTTTTTGATACGCAAAGCACGCCTCAAGATAGATCATCAGAGTTTGTTTTTAATGATAATACATCTGGAAACTATACTATTAGCGTCAAAGGTAGTGTGGCTAATCCTTATTATTATTATGGATTTCCAATAGAAGCAAGATCTTTTAGATTTTTATTTCAAAGTGTTGTAAATGGTATTACTCAAACTTTTTATGAAGACGTTACGTTACAAAACTTAGCTCCAGTTATAACAGGTTGCCCAAGTGGTAATGTTACTTTGACTGGTGGTAATGGTAGTCCTTTTTCAGTTGCAGCTACGTTGTATGCTGTAAACGGAAGCGCTTACCCATCAAATAAAGCTACAGATTTAACATGGACTTTAACAGAGCCTGCAGGTAATAATTATTTTGATATAACTATTTCTACACAAAACAATTATCCATCCACTGGTAACAATGCTTTAAAAGCTATTATAACAGCAAGAACTATTGGTGGTGATCCTCCAAATGGAACTTATCAATTAAGAGCTAGCGTTGCAGACGCTGGTAATTCTACAGCAGCTTGTATATTTAATGTTATAATCGCTGTACCTGTATGCCAATTTTTATCATCAACATTAGCTAATCCTTTACCGGATTATGATTTTAACGCTAGCGGAAGCATTCAAATGGTTACTATTGCTTATCAAGATTGTAATGGTATTAATCAAACAGATACAGTAGAAGCAGACGGTACTCAGTACTGTCAACAAGCGTTAGGATCATCAATGACGTGGACGTTAGTTAATCCACCAGGAAGTATACCGCCTGCAGATAGAACTGGAGTGTTTAATGCAGTTGTAGCTAGTTGCGGAAGTGGACCAACGCCATAGTTAAAAACAAAAAAAACAAGTAATAATATTAATATAACATGGGAGTAGTAGTAGAAGTTAAATACTTTAACAGTTTTTTATTAAGAAAAACTATGACAATCAACCAACCATTACCTGGTCCAAATACGGCACCGGTATGGAATGGTTCTTTTGGTATACCTAAAACTATTGGTGGTTTTAACGTTTATTCTACAACTATTGCTTCACCTGAAAATGTTAACAACTGGGTAATAGAAGAAGCAAGGATAAGAGGTGGTTATAATAATACATCTGTAGATTTTGGAGTAAAAGCTTATCTTGTAGAAAACGAACCAAATTCTTCAGTAAGAAGTAACACACTTATATATTCAGGTATATTTAATTCTAGAACAGGTGTTAATGATACTAATGTTTTTCCAGTTGGTCAAGACATCACAAAAAGTGCTGATCCGGCAAATGGATCAATACAAAAACTTTACGCTGAAGACAGTAATCTAGTTATATTTCAAGAAAACAAAATAAGCAGAGCATTAGTTAATAAAAGTGCTATTTATTCTGCTGAAGGAAACGCAACAGTAACTTCTTCTAATTTAACTATAGGTGTTATACAGCCTTTTCCTGGTCAATACGGTATAAGCAGAAACCCTGAAAGTTTTGCTGTTTATGGTTACGATAAATATTTTGCAGATGAAAACAATAATGTTATGTTAAAGTTATCAGGTGGGTCTGTAAGAGAAATATCAGGAGAAGGTATGACTGATTTTTTTAGAGATACTTTAAATTCTATAAATCAACCACAGTCTGCTGGTTTTGTTCAAGGTGGTTGGGACATACATAATAAACAATACGTTGTTTCTTTATATAGAAATCCAATACAATTTCCTACAGCATCATTTTCAACATTAGCTTATGGTCAATCAATAGGTGGTGGAGAAGGTTGGTCAACTTTTTATAGTTTTAAACCTGATCAAATGCTTAGCTTAAGAGACAAGTTATATACACTTAAAAACGGACAATTATGGCAGCATTATTCTACAGTATCTACTGCACTGCGTGGTAATTTTTATGGAGTATCTACACCTAGTTCAATAACTTTTGTTTTTAATCCTCAACCTAATTATTCTAAAACCTTTAAGACAATATCTTACGAAGGAAGTAGCGGTTGGCAAGTTAATAGCATTATAAGTGATTCTACAGGTGAAGATCTTTTAAGTGGAGTTCAATATCAAGAAACGCAAGATGAAACAGTAAACTCATCATATGATTCATCAGAACCTACTATTGTATCTCCTGCTACATTACCACCTTCAATTTACAGTTATCAACAAGGTCAATATGATGCATTGGGCAACGAATATCCTCAAGCTTTAACTCCACCAATATTGCGAGCAGGTTTTGATAGAAAAGAAAATAAATACGTTGCAAATCTAATAAATAATAGTGTAGTATCTACAGGTGAAATTGTTTTTGGTGGTGCAATGAGTGGCATAAAAGGTTATTATTCTACAGTTACTATATCTACTGACAATACGACAAACGTAGGTGGTGAAAAAGAATTATTTAACGTTGGTTCAACATATGTAATGAACAGCGGATATTAAATTAAATTAAATGAAATTAAAAAACATTGAAAGCATCGAAGCTTTAAAAGATGTTATGTTTAAAGGTAATGAAAAAAATGGATTTTA
>Ga0209337_1001825_pt1 | contig 15835 bp, 25 predicted proteins | sample LinPmetageLP53_FD_184044 | JGI IMG/M metagenome (GOLD analysis project Ga0209337, IMG submission 184044) | Marine viral communities from the Pacific Ocean - LP-53 (SPAdes) (version 2) | ecosystem: Environmental > Aquatic > Marine > Oceanic | place: Pacific Ocean | collected 2010-02-08
ATATGCGACCATTGTAAGGGTAACGGATACCAAGTCATTAGAAAGTTAAGACGTGTAATGCAAACACAAACTTGTTTCTGGTGTAAAGGTGAGGGTCATACAGGTTCTGCATATGAAACAAAGAAAGGACAAAGGGCAGAAGAAAAGTTTAGCAGCTCGGATAAAAATGAGAAGCTTTACAAATCAAGAGGTCTTTATTCCTAATTCTACATACGCAAGACATAGATTAAAAGATAGAATTATCATGGAGGGTTTGATTTCTTACGTGTGTGCTATATGTCGTATAGAACCCATGTGGGAGAGTAAACCCTTGACTTTAGTATTAGACCATATTAATGGTGTAAACAATGATCATAGATTACAAAATTTACGATTTTTGTGTCCGAACTGTAATTCTCAAACAGATACATTCAGTGTAGGGCATAAGAGAATGAAAAAACGAGAAACATGACGCACGATTGACGAGCCAGTTAATTTAATTGGAGGTCAAATGACAGAAGTAAACGGAAAAACTTTTTTCTTAGATGTTATGCAACTTATAAGAAATAGATGTTCTAGAGAAGAGTATACTATCATATCAAAGATGATAGAGGGTTTGTACTATGGGGATACCTATAACTATGTTACAGGTTATGATCCAAATTTTTTTCACGATATAGAAAGAATAAAAAATTTACCTAAAAGAGAAATAAAAATTAAAATCATTGAAAAAAATAATGTAATAAAATTTAAACCAAGGACTAGTAGTAAATGAAAAGAAAACTTATACTAAAACATATGGGTAAAAAAATATTTGATTGGGATGATTTAGAAGAAGGTCTTGAAATAGAGGTTCCTGATCTAAGATATTTGTCTCCTTATGAGCGAAATAAGTATATAAATGAAGTTTTAGAAGATTATTGGTTGTTTAAAAATAAAAAATTAACTAAACTTGAAAAAAAGTATGGAGAAATATTGTCCACGTTAATTAAACTATATGGCTGCTAAACAACAATTCCAACCCCCCAACAATCAATTTTTGTTAAGACTTGGTTATAGATTTGCAAGAATTTTGTTCAACAATGATAACATGGTAGAAGAAAATTATTTATGGAGAGCTGTAGTAGTAAACGCCTTAGAAGATTGTATGATAGTTAGATCCGATAGAAAATCAGCTACATTGAAAACAACAGCTCATAATTGGATACTATCTCATTGTAATAGTTTTGATAGAGTATGTAATTGGGCTCAGTTAGATCCAGAGGACGTGATCCTAGCTTACAAAAACGCTATACGTAATAAAAATATTACTTTTACACAAAGACAACTATTGTGGCATGAATATAACAAACTTTACCAAACCACGAAACAGGAGCCAGATCATAACTGTAAAAAAAATATTAAAATGGAAATGACTAAAATAAGATTAAAAGTAAAATTTTTAAGTGTAACGCAAAATGATTGTGTAACTACGTTGTTTGTAAATGTTTTACCTTAAAAGAGAAAAAGTGAGAAATAAAAATCCCTCACTTTTTCTTACTAAACGGAGTGGGTTAAAATATATAAACCACTAAGTAAAAAATATTATAATTAAGGATATAAGTCAAATGAATTTAATACAAAAAATAAAACTTTCTGTTTTTCTACTATATAGCTCTATACAAACTTTTTTTAAAAACATAAGTGTAAAAATAGCAAAAGTTTTGGGAAAATGGGAAAAATAGCAGAAACACTAGTGTTACAGAGAAAAAGTTTTAGGAAAGTTTTAGGAAAATTCCTAAAGTTTTGGGAAAAGAGAGGACCGCATTGCTGCAATTTATTTTTTAATAATAATTACCTATAGAGATATATATGCCACAGATAAGTAAACAGATGAGAACTATAAAAGATTTAACAACTAAACAAAAAACATATATTGATATATTAGTTGCTAATTGGGGTAACATTACAAAGGTAGATGCTTTATTACAAGCTGGATATAAAAGTAAGAATAAGGACACTGCTATGGTAATGGCTAGTAAATTAACTAACCCAGATTTAAACCCTCACGTATGTAGATATTTAGAACACAAGTTAAGTAAAGAACAAGAGAAATATGAAAAAGATAAATTAAGAAGATATAAAACTTTTGAAAGATTAAGAGATGGAGCTGAGGCTAAAGGTCAATACACTGGTGCAATTAATGCAGAATTTAGATCAGGACAGTTAGCTGGACAATTTATAGACAAAAAAGAGGTGCTCCATTCAACTTTAGAAGGCATGAGTAGAGAACAATTAGAAAAAAGACTTAAAGAATTGGAGAATAAAATAGATGATGGGAGTACGATTATTGACGTCACACCGACAAAGAAAAAGGTTAAGTGAAAAAAAAATTTGGAATTATCTTAACCTTTTTCAAAAGCAACATGATGAAGCACATTTTACTAGGATCGAAAGCTCCACAATAAACGGAATACCTGATGTTCATTGTGTTTTTAAAGGCTATGTTTTTTGGTTAGAATTAAAAGCTAATCTAGGTAAGAATTGTGGTGTTTCAAAATTTCAAATAGTATGGCATTTAAAATATAAGAGAGCTGGAGGAAATTGTTTTATTCTGAACTGGCCCATCTTGGAACTTGGTCCTAAAATTCTAGAAGTCCGTGAGCCCGGGCTCGTGGTTCCCGTTCCCGTACTTCCCGTTCCCGTTTTAGAACTAGCACTTTGGTTAGAAGATCGACCAGGTTAGCCAGCTGGCCGAGCGGGAAGCAGCCGTTCCCGTTCCCGTTGAACCCTAGAAAACTGGGGTTTTTTAAACCGTTTTCCAGCTCTGCCAGTTCCGCCAGCTCCGGAAACGCCTGCACAAAAACCCAGAAAACGTAGGGTTTCTGTGGGCTTCCTTCCAGGAGGATCGCTGCAGCACTTGCAGCAGCCCAGGAATTTTTTTTGTTGACAGCTGCAAAAGTCTGGTTTACGCTTAACCTATAACTAACGGAGAATATAAAAATGATACAAACACTATGCGAAACACAATTTCTGGAACATGTGCGACAGCACTCACGCTGGAAGCAGTTCAGCTATGAAGCGTGGCAGTTAATTTACGAATGGGAGACAGAGATCAACCCAAAGGTAGAATATGACCCCATAGGCTTTTGTTGTGACTACTCAGAATACGAGAGCTTTAAGGACCTTCAAGCAGAACATGAAGTTGAATCGTTGGATGACCTAAGGGGCAAGACTTGGGTAGGTGATCTTCCAGAGGGTCGTTTATTAATTAGGAATTATTAATGTGGTTCTTTCTTATGCTTTTAATGTTCGCAGTAGTAGCTCCGAGGGGAGCACTACTGGGGGCATGTTTTTTAATTTTATATATTGCTTGGCTTTTTTAAAATCCCGTTCCCGTTCCCGTTTAGATATGAAAAATGATTTTTTTTGTATAGTTAGCTGGCGCTGCCAGCCAGGGGACGCACGGGACGGAAACGAAGCAGTGTTTGACAAGAAACAAAAAAGTAGTATAATTAACGGATAACTAACGGAGATAAAAAAAATGAAAGAAGATAAAAATATTATCTACTCTTGCGAAGAACATGGGCTAGACGTCTACCGAGAAATAAAAAATAACTCACGAGTACCGAAGACACATATATATTGTTACTTTCCACCCATCAACGAGGGGAAGCGACAAGTGCACGAGAAGATGTGGGTCAAGATTACTAAAGGCAATCGGAAGAAAGGACAAGGTCTATTGGACAACAAACCAAGACATAATTACCACTACAAACTACATCAAGTTGTTCATTTTGAAACAGATGAAAACGACATAACTAGAGCAATCTAAATACAGTTCCCGTTCCCGTTTGAAACGGGAAAGGGTTTTTAATTTATATAGTTAAAGCCCGGGAGCTGGCGGGGCGGGAAACGGCAGCACACTTTTGTTACGATTGCTCTTCCCGTTCCCGTTTTGAGGGGAAAATGTTTTCTTTCTATATTAGTTAGAAGAATCTGGCCAGGGGACGCACGGGAAACAGGAAAACTAATTAACCTTCGGTTTGGACACAACACATAGAAAAAAATTGTTTTGCATTATCCGTTATATATAGTACAATTATATTTTAACTAATAAACGGAGTTTAAAATGGGATTTGATATTTACGGATTAAAACCAAAATTAAAAAGCAAACAACCTTCAATAGATTGGGACAAGAATCCTTCTAAAGAAGAAACAAAAAAATATTTTGAAGAAAGGGAAAAGTTTAACCAAACTAACAAAGGATATTATTTTAGGAACAATGTGTGGTGGTGGAGACCTTTAGCAGATTATATTTTACAAATAACTGATAATATATTTTCAGATGATGAAAAAGCAGAATGGCATAATAATGGAGGATTTAAAGTTAGTAAAGAACAAGCCTTAATTATTGCTGATTTATTAGAGGAATCTGTAGAGAGTGGAGTTGCCAAAGGAGTAGAAGAAAAATACACCAAGGAAATGAAGAAAGCAGAGGAGACAAACAAATTAATTCAAGAGAAGTTGGACGAATTAAAAAAAATTGTTATAGATAAAACTGGTAATAAGGACATTGTCCCAATTAATTATCCAGAACCTTTCAACAGTCAATGGAACGATATTAATAAAATGACAGATTGGAAAGCACACTATCCTTTTAAAGAGGACAATGTAAAAGAGTTTATAATGTTCTGTCGTGAGTCTGGAGGCTTCGAAATTTGTTAGAAGCATTAATTCTTTTTGGGGAGGGAGTGTTTTACTTAGCACTCTCTCTTTTTTTACTTTATTGGAGAAATTAGCATTGCCCTTCCCGTTCCCGTTACTAAAGGAAAAGTTTTTTTTATTTAATAGTTAAGTTAACCCGGGCAGCTGGCGCAGCGAGTGGGAAATGGAAAAGCTCCTTCCCGTTCCCGTTTTAAAGGAAAAATGCTTTTCTTTCTATATATGTAACAAAAAAAAACGCCAGTCAAATTTCCAGGGGAATCGGCTGCTCAACCTTTTTTAAAAAAAATTTAATTAAATGTAAATTAACTATTGTATTTATCCGATATATCCATATAATAGTATTTGTATCAAGTGATACACTTTTTATAACAACCAAAAAAAACGGAGTTTTAAATGGTAAAAATATATAAAGACTACACAATAGTAGATAAAAAAAGTTTCTTAGAAACATCTATTATAAGACTAGATCAACTTCAAGATAAACAAAAAAATATCGCTAAAGATATAAAAGAAGCTAAAGAAGATATATTCAGTTTATTATCTGAAATATATAACGACGTTTCTTATTCATTTGAAAATGAGAAATGGGCTGTATCATTACAAATAGTAGAAAAGACTTCTACTAAAATAGATAATGATAGATTAAAAGAAGATAATTTATATGAACAATATAAGACTAAAGAAACATCTTCTAGAACGTTTCATATTACAAAAAAGGATATATCATAATGACTGACATATTTGATTTAATAGAAACAAACAATTTAGCTACCCGTTCAAGGGTAGCTGAAGTATCAAACTCAATTACTGATGAACAGAGAACACAGATCAACTATCAATTAATCTGTAGTGCATTAGAAAAAGCAATAATTGAAATTTATGCTAAATATCCTAATCAAGAGATTACTCATGATTTAAGGAACAAGGTAAACAATTATCTTGCTGAATTGCAAGTTGTATTAAATGGGAGAATATAAAAATGGGAATATACTATAATGAAGATACTCAAACCTTAATGAATAAAGTAATTAAGGTTGAGCTATTAATTACTAGACTTGCGTTTGATAAATATAGTAAATGGTCTAGGGATTATTGGTGCAATGTTAGAAAAGAATTAAGATTAAAAATGGTAAAGGGTATATCATGATAAAAAAAATATATGAATGTTTTATTGATCGCTTCCATGAAAATATCTTACTTAAAAGTTTTGTAGCTTTTAGTTGTTCATGGACTATTGCATGGTTAGTGTTTTGTATTTATCATATTGCTACTAACTTTAATTAAACTTTTCTAAAACACGATTTAAAAAGCTAGGCATATGTCTAGCTTTTTTTTTGCTTAAAAAAAAAGGCTCATTACCTAAATGAAAATTGAAAGTTTTTATTTGGTTTTTCCGTTAGTGTATGGGATTCCAAAAAAAAAACCTACCTTTAGGTTAAGTTATATACATGTACGTATTGGACAAACCTTTTAAATGTTGTATAAGTACTATATGAAAGCAGAAAATTTACCTACAGAAAAACTGAGGCTCGAAGTAGAAAAGAGGTGGATTGAGCATGTAAAGTTGTGTCAAGACAATTTTTTATATTTTGTTAAAGAGGTTTGGCCTGATTTTATATATCGTAAAACAAAAGATAAAGATAAAATAGGGCATCATCAAATAATAGCTAACGAGTTTACAAAGATAGCTTCTGAAAAAAAAGGGAGGCTCATTATAAATATGCCTCCAAGACATACTAAATCTGAGTTTGCTTCTGTATACTACCCAGCTTGGATTATTGGTAAGTATCCAAAAATGAAAATTATGCAAGTTTCTCACAACACAGAACTTGCAGTAAGGTTCGGAAGTAAGGTTCGTAACATTATAGACTCTCAAGAGTATAGGCAAATATTTGGAGATGTTAAATTAAGAGAAGACTCAAAAGCAAAAGGTAGATGGGAAACTAGTCATGGTGGTGAATATTATGCAGCTGGCGTCGGAGCGTCTATCACGGGTCGTGGAGCTGATTTACTGATTATTGATGACCCACACACGGAACAAGATTCCATGTCTGATTCTGCTATGGGTCGTGCGTATGAGTGGTACACTTCGGGACCCAGACAAAGACTACAACCAGGAGGCTCTATTTTGTTGGTAATGACGAGATGGGCCGAGGATGATTTGACTGGGAGGTTGTTAAAGGCTCAAACAGAACCGAAAGCTGACAATTGGAAACAAGTTAGTTTTCCTGCGATCCTCGATTCAGGGAACCCAGTATGGCCTGAGTATTGGGCTGTAGACGAATTAGAAAAAATCAAAGCTTCTGTACCGATAAGAAACTGGTCTTCTCAGTATATGCAAGAACCTACTTCAGAGGAAGGTGCTATTATAAAACGTGAATGGTGGCAAGCTTGGGAAGGAGAAAGCATACCTAATTTAATTCATGTGATACAAAGTTATGATACAGCTTTTAGTAAAAAAGAAACTGCCGACTATAGTGCTATTACAACTTGGGGTATTTTTTATCCAGACGAGGTAACTCCTAATATAATTTTGTTGGATGCGATACGGGGCAAGTATGATTTTCCAGAACTTAAAGTAGTGGCTTTAGATGCGTATAAGTATTGGGAACCCGAAACAATTGTAATAGAACAAAAAGCAAGTGGTGAACCATTGACACAAGAATTTCGTAGAATGGGTATACCCGTAGTTCCTTTTACCCCGACCCGAGGTAATGACAAACATACTAGAGTAAACTCTGTAGCTCCTATATTTGAAAGTGGTCAAGTATGGTTTCCATTTGGTGAAAAATTTGCCGATGATGTTATTGATGAATGTGCAGCTTTTCCGAATGGAGCAAACGATGACTATGTGGACAGTATGTCACAGGCTATGTTAAGATACAGACAAGGTAATTTTGTCGAGTTGTATTCTGATTATGTAGATAATGAGGATAGACCTCCAAAAGAATACAAATACTACTAGGAGTTTTAATGAAAAAAATTAAAAGAAAGATTAAGAAGGTTTATAGCTTTTGTAAGATAAAAGTAAGTTGGGTAAAGAAAAGGTTATTTGGTAAGCTTTGTAAGTGTAAAGATTAATGGTTCTTGGTATAGCTAGACTATTAGGTAAAACTAAGGCAGCAGATTATGCTCGTGACTTTTTAAAAGAAACACGAGCCAGAGACCTTACTATAGATAATGCTGAAAAAGTAAAGACAGTAGTAAAACCACCTACCCCAGATGTAGAGGTAAACCAAAGAGGTTTAACTTCGTTTACTAAATCCGAAGAATTTGTAAAAACACAAGATTCTATTATGGATGAGCTACGTCAAAAAGTTGAGACTAACCCTCTTACTATGGGAGGTAAAGCAGCAGACAATGAGTTGTATGGAGTGGGTCCTGCTTTGTATGATTTTATTGTAAAAATGCCTGTAAAAAAATCCTTGCCCCCAAAGGAATGGGTTAATTTATTTAAAGGTAAATTAGAATTAGATTATACAGAACCTAGTACTGGAGCTTTAAAAAAAATTACGGTACCAAGACAAGAATTAGATGATGCTGGTATTGCTGTGTTTGATAGAAAAAACAATTTACAAAGTGGTATTTTAAAAGACTTAATGGAAAGTGCAGAGGGTAAAGATGCTATGGTTAGTAAAGAAACTTTGTTAAATTTTGTACAAGGCTCACCCTCTAATAACATTAAAGTAATTAAAACAGGTACTACCTATATAAAAGAAAGAGCTGATAATTTTATAAAGGATTTAAAAAAATTAACTAACGATGCTAGAGACACTCGTGACGTTACTAGAGGTTTATCCTACGATGATTTAATGAAAAAAAATTCTTCTCCTTCTTCAACTACTGATCAAGGGTCAATAGATTTTATTAAAAAAATGTCTAACACTAAAGAAAATTTGGCTCATCTAAGTTTTATGGTTACAAGTGGTTTGTCTAGAGGAGGTAAAGCATATGATGAAGATTCTTTTAATTACGCAAAAAATGTTATAGAAAGTTTAAAAACAGTTGAAGGTATAGATGTAAATAAAATACAAAAACTAGAAGCAACAAACAAAGCTTTATTGTCTGTGTTTGATAAGGGCACCATAGCTAATAATTTTAGAAGACATGAAAAAGGTAAAAACGTAAGTTTTACAACAGAACATCATGATGCAACAGGTTATAGAATACTTGGTCCTGAAGATTATTTTGAAGATAAATTATATGTAGATGATAGAATAATTAGTGCTCTACCCGATGGAGTAAAAAGACTTTATAACCCTGCCCATTTTGGTAAAGATCCTACTGGCAAGGATTTAGCAGGACAAATAATGCACATACGAGGAGGTACTAGATCAGTCAGAGGAATTGGCAATCAAAAGGCTACAGTTTTTGATGAGGCACAATCAGACCTAAATCAAAATATTCAAAAAGATGCTGTTAGAATTAGAGATAATTTTGTAAATAAACTAATAAACACTTTACCAGAAGCAGAACAAACAAAGCTTTTTAAGTTACAACGTACAAATATAGAAAAGTTTCAAAAAGATCCAAATGTAAAAAATTTTAGTAATGATTTTTATAATTCAGATACTTTTAAAAACATGAGAAGTAATCCTTTCAATAGAAAAAATTTAAAAGAAATGATACATAAAGATAAATTATATAACATTGGTGATGAGATGATGACTATTGCCCAAAAAGGAAGGTATCAAACTCAAGCTGATATAGAAAAGTTTAATAAGTTAGCTGATGAAGGAGATTTTCTTAGAAGTCAAACAATAGATCAATCAGCGGTAAAAATGCCTACAAGTGATAATGTAACCTACAATCCTTTTATGGATAAGAAAGAATGGGCGGGTTTAGGTATAAAATACTTATTAAAAAAAGCAGCAAATAAAGGAGATGATTGGGTTGCTGTTAACCCTTACGAAAGAGTAGCTTACAAAAGAATGGGTGATAGAGATAAGGTAGGTTTACTAGAATTTTACGGCAACAAAAGCGGAAATGGTTCTGCTAAGAATTTAAAACTTAAAGGGGGAAAAAGAGACATGTCTCCAAAGGTAAATGAAAAAGGAGATATTGTTGTGGGGCCTGCTACTATACCTTCACAAATGAGACAATTAGCAAAAAAATATGACACGGAAGTAAGAACTATTGAAGTAGCAAAATCAGATCCTAATAAGCCTTATAAATTATTAGATTACAGTAAAAATGAAATTTACGATGTAGACGTTGGTAAAAAAAAAGATACTGTAGAACATGTTGCAGCTTTTGAAACTTTAGAAGATGTTCCTTATTCGTTTAGAGATCAAATAGTAAAGATAGACAAAGGAGATGACGCTCTGTATTATGAAACGTATGCAATTAAAGTAAAACCTGAAATGAAAGATATGCCAATGAGCACTTACAAAAAAGGTGGTTTAGTGATAGACTTGTTTAAATGGGGTTAATATGGGTAAAAAATCAAAAAAATCAAATGCAAAAAATATAGAAAGGCTTAAAATAGCACAAGAGTTACTTAAAAGAAAACAACCTCCTGTAATTGACGCTCCAGATTTATTAGAAGTAGTATCCTCTAAAAACAGAGCTTTACAAAGTGCAGAAACTCAAAGCGGTAGTAGATACCCTATTAAAGGAATACCAAGTATAAAAGCTATTAATTCAGCTTCAAAAAAATCCGTAAACGCTAATAAAGGTCTTTTTGTGGAGGTAAACACAAAGTTTGGAAAATATAAAACGAGGGTCACATGATTCAAGATGAAGTAGAAGAGATTATTGAAGAACAAGGTTTACCAGAAGAAGTTGATATAGAAGTCAGTGATGGTGAACAAGAGGTTATGGTAGAGGAAGAACAAGAAGATAATTTTTATGCAAACATCGCTGAAGAAATGGATGAGACTGTTCTTCAAAGACTTGGTGGAGAATTAATATCTGATTATAAAAGAGATAAAGAATCTAGAAGTGATTGGGAAAAAACTTATACATCTGGTTTAGACTTACTTGGTTTTAAATACAGTGAAACAACAGGACCTTTTCCTGGAGCATCTTCTGTAACGCACCCCTTACTAGCAGAATCTGTTACACAATTTCAAGCACAAGCTTATAAAGAACTTTTACCAGCTCAAGGACCTGTTAATACGCAAGTTATTGGAGATCAAACTACAGAAAAAACAGAACAAGCTCAACGTGTAAAAGATTTTATGAATTACATGCTTACTGATAAAATGGAAGAGTATACAACTGATTTTGACCAGTTGTTATTTTACCTACCCTTAGCTGGATCAGCTTTTAAAAAAATATATTATGACGAGGTGATGAGTAGAGCTGTATCTAAGTTTGTACCAGCTGAAGATTTAGTAGTTCCTTATTATTCAACAGATTTAAAAGATTGTGAAAGAATTACACATATATTAAAAATGTCTGAGAATGAAGTTTTAAAAAAACAAGTAGCTGGTTTTTATAGAGACGTAGATATTCTTCCTTCTAGACAAGATGATGACATTCAAGAAAAATATAATCAACTAGAAGGAGTAGAGGAAAACTCAGATCAAGATTATCAATTTAATATTCTTGAAATGCACGTTCATTTAGATATTGAAGAATACATGGGTCCTAATACGCAAGAAAAAAATGTTAAAATACCTTACATAGTAACTATAGACGAAGGCTCACAAGAAATACTTTCTATTTACAGAAATTATACTCCAGAAGATCCTTTAATGAATAGAAAAGAATATTTTGTTCATTATAAGTTTTTACCTGGTTTAGGTTTTTATGGATTTGGTTTAATACACATGATTGGTGGTTTATCAAGAACAGCAACAGCTGCTCTTCGTCAATTATTAGATGCTGGTACTTTAAGTAACTTACCAGCTGGGTTTAAATCAAGATCAATAAGAATAAGAGATGACGACCAACCTTTTCAACCTGGTGAATTTAGAGATGTTGATGTTCCAGGTGGTAATATTAAAGATCAATTTCAAATTTTACCTTTTAAAGAACCTAGTAACACATTAATGCAACTTTTAGGTTTTGTTGTACAAGCTGGACAAAAGTTTGCCTCTATTGCAGACATGCAAACAGGAGAAGATAAACAAAATAGAGCTGTTGGAAGTACCTTAGCACTACTAGAACGTGGTTCTAGGGTTATGAGTGCTATACATAAGCGATGTTACTACTCAATGCGTGTAGAATTTAGACTTTTAGCTAATGTTTTCGGAACATATTTACCTCCTTCATACCCTTATGCTGTTCCAGGTGGTAATAAAATGATTAAAATGATAGATTTTGGAGCTGAAGTAGATATTATTCCAGTAGCAGACCCTAATATCTTCAGTATTTCACAAAGAATTACTTTAGCTAGCCAACAATTACAAATAGCTCAGTCAAATCCACAGTTACATAATTTAAGAGAAGCTTATAGACGTGTTTATGAAGCAATGGGTACAAAAAACATTGATACTATTTTAAAGCCAGAGAAAAAACCTTCTCCAATGGACCCCGGGGTAGAAAATGCAAATTCTTTACGAATGGAGATACCAAAAGCTTTTTATTTTCAAAACCATGACGCTCATATAGCAGCTCATTCGTCTTTTATGAAGACTAGAATGGTTCAAGTTAACCCAATGGTTAATGCTTTACTTACTTCGCATGTTATGGAACATATTTCTTTTAAAGCAAGAGCTCAAGTTCTTATTGAAGTAAAAACAAATAGACCTGACTTAATGCAATTAGAGCAAGTTGATCCACAATCATATTTAGCAGAGACAGAAAGTATGATAGCTGAACAAATTGGAGTTCTTACAGCAATGTATTCTGAAGGTGAAGCTGGTGGAGCAAAACCAGATCCTTTAGTTGCTCTTAAAAGTAGAGAATTAGATATTAGAGCAATGGATATTCAAAGAAGAGGTCAAGAGAACATGATGGATATGCAAAGAAAAGCTGGTGAGTTTGAACAACGTATTGATTTAGATAGAATGAAAAGAGAGGACGCAGAAGAATCTTCTGAAGAAAGAATTAGGGTAGCTGATGATAAGTTAGACCTAGCAGAAATGAAAATAATGAATGAAAAGGAGAGAAATGATGCAGCAAAAAAAGTCAGCGACACCACCAAAAAAGGGTCCTAACCCTCAAGGTATTAGAATCACTATGATACAGATAGGTGGTTTGTCAGATTTAGGAAGTTTTGGTTGCCCTCATCGTGAAACTGGTGTAAAAAGTGATATACAAGGTATAAGTGATATACAACTTAAAGGGAAAAAATTTATTGGTGTTAAATGATTGCTGGCGATTCTTTAGAATACGAATTTATAACAGAAGAAATACAAAAATTAAAGTTAAACGATATAGTCCTTACGTGCGAAATAGGATTGAGAAGAGGGTTTGGTTCTAAAACAATAATGGACGCTGTAATATCTAAGGGAACAGTTTATTATAGACATATTGCTGTTGATCCTTACGGTAATTTAAATTACCAGCATTATGATGATGGTGTTCCTACTACAGCAGACTACACTGATTACATGAAAGTTGAAACATTAATAGATTTACATAAGTATACACAGTTTGCTTTTTTTGAGTTTACAGACACTTATTTTTTTGAAGTTATGAAAAATGGTTATCCTTTATCTATTAATGGAAAAACATACCTACATGATAAATATTCTGTAATTCATTTAGATGGCCCACATACTACTCTAGCGTTAAATCAACAAATACAATTTTGTATGCGAAATATGGAAGACGAAAGTTTAATTATTATAGACGATCATCAAACATTTAACATGACTACTATTAATTGGTCTTTACAAAAAATCGGATTTAAGGAAGTTCGTAGGGGAGATCGTAAATTAATTTATAAACGACATGATGAAAACATTTGATCAAGCATGGAGGGCAGCTATTGCACACAAAAAATGTTCTTTTTGTGAAGAAGAAGCCGTAGATTATGAGAAATTTAAATATTATTGTCAACAACATTGGAATAAACTGAAAGGATTACCATATGACCTTACTAAGCTTAATAGGACCAGCGACAAAACTAATCGGAAAGTTCGTAGAAGACAAAGACAAAAAAAATGAACTAGCACACAAACTTGCTACTATGGCTGAGAAACATGCAAATGAATTAGCCAAAGGTCAAATAGATATTAATAAAGAACAAGCTAAACATCCTAGTATATTTGTAAGCGGAGCTCGGCCAGCAATAATGTGGGTTTGTTGTCTTGGTTTATTATGGCAGTTTTTTATAGGCCCTATATTAACTTGGTTTGCTGTAATGTTTAATCCAGATTTAATGCCACCAACTTTAGAAATGGAAGGGCTCGTCACGTTAGTTATGAGTCTCCTAGGACTCGGAGCCATGAGATCATTTGAAAAGTCAAAAGGCATAGCTAGAGATAACATGAAAAAATAAGGTGTATTTATGTACGATATTGATACTATTCAAACAGTAAAAAAAGAAATAAGAAAAAAAGTTGCCGAACTAAAAGAATATATAAGTTATAGTGTAGACACAATGGAAGAATTACATTATGCTAAAGGCAAGATCAATGCTTTAGAAACATTGCTACAGGACTTAAATGACCTGCAACGAAAGGAGAATAACATACATGACTTTGGTAGCACCCAAAACACCTAAATTAATAATCCCTAAAGTTAAAAAAGATAAACCATTAGTTCCTAGAGGAGCTGAGGAAACAGGTAAGTACTTGGATGGTTTACCAGACCCAGTTGGTTATCGTATCTTAGTAAGACCACACGTTCCTAGTAAAAAAACAAAAGGTGGTATTTTATTATCAGATCAAACAGCTGAAACAATTGAAGTTACAACTGTAGTAGGTTTGGTGGTTAAAATGGGAAGTCTATGTTATAAGGATAAAGAAAAGTTTCCAGATGGACCTTGGTGTAAGGAAGGTCAATTTATTATTTATGGTCGTTATGCTGGAGCCAGATTTAAAACTAAGTTTGGAGAGCATAGGATTTTAAATGACGATGAGATAATAGCAACAATAAAAAAACCCGAGGATGTCCTCGCACTATTTTAAGGAGATAGTATGGCTGAAAATGCAGTTGAATTAGATACTGACGGAATTGAAGAAAAACAAATATCTGTTGAACAAGTACAAGAAGATATTAATGATAAACCCGATATTGGTGAGGTAGATTTAGGTTATACAGATACTGTTAAACCAGAAGTAAAATCAGAAATTATCAAAAATGATGTAGACGTAAAAAAAGTAGATAACCTTGAAGAGCATTCAGATTCTGTTCAAAAAAGAATTAATCAATTAACTAGAAAAATGAGAGAAGCTGAAAGAAGAGAAAAAGCAGCTATTGATTATGCTAAAGGTCTTCAGACTAAATACAATAAGGTTGAAAAAGATAAAACAATAACAGATGAATCCTATGTAAAAGAGTATGAAACTAGGGTGGATTCTCAGACAGAACAAGTTAAGCAAAAACTTAAAAGTGCTATGGAATCTCAAGATTATGAATCCATGATGACAGCAAACCAAGAATTGACATCTTTAGCTGTTGAAAAAGAAAAAGCAAAGATGCGAAAACAGCAATTAGAAGATAATAAAAAAGAGTTTGAAGAGCAACAGAAATTACAAACAGTAGAACAACCTATACAACAACAAGAACCTAGTGCTAAAGCTAGAGATTGGGCTGATACTAATTCGTGGTTTGGACAAGATAAGGTTATGACAAATGCTGCTTTTACTATACATGAAGAATTAGTACAAAAGGGGTTTGACCCAGAGTCTGAAGACTACTATACTGAAATTGACAGACAACTACAGGATAATTTTCCTGGTAAGTTTGCTAAAGAGAAACCGATCCAAACTGTTGCCTCAGCGGGGCGTAAACAGCAAGGACGCAGAAAAGTGACGCTCACTCGGTCACAAGTAGCGATAGCTAAAAAACTCGGAGTGCCATTAGAAGAATACGCTAAATACGTGAAGGAGTAAAAATTATGAATGATAAGATAAACAAAACCTCACGCAGTTCAAGTGAAAGAAAAGAAAGAGTTAAAACTTGGACTCCACCATCAAGTCTGGATGCACCTCCTGCACCAAAAGGATTCAAGCATCGTTGGATAAGAACTGAGAGCATCGGTTTTATGGATACTGGAAATGTATCTAAAAAACTTAGAGAAGGTTG
>Ga0209337_1001826_pt1 | contig 15829 bp, 20 predicted proteins | sample LinPmetageLP53_FD_184044 | JGI IMG/M metagenome (GOLD analysis project Ga0209337, IMG submission 184044) | Marine viral communities from the Pacific Ocean - LP-53 (SPAdes) (version 2) | ecosystem: Environmental > Aquatic > Marine > Oceanic | place: Pacific Ocean | collected 2010-02-08
GTGTATTTTTCATAGAGGGTTAGAGCATGACAAGTTTCATGGGGCCAATGGCACCTCCACCAGCCGCACCCGCGCAGCCACAGGCGCTAGATATTCGTACAAATCCTAATCAGCGGCAGCAATTCAAACAATTTATGAAGCAGCGCACGGCTACCATGCCTATGGTGTCAGCACCGATAGCGCAGCCGCAACCCCCTATGCCTATGATGCAGCCACCTATGCCTATGCCTATGGGTCAGGACATAGATATATTTGCCCCGCAGCGGTTTGAGGATGGCGGCATTGTGTCGTCTTTGAATAGTTTACAGCAGCAAGCGGCGCAGTTTGCCGAGCAGCTTCAAAGCACTGTTATGGGTGGTGGTTCAGGCGGCAGCATGGGCGGAGGCGGCTTTGGCGGTAGCTTTAATAGTGGTGACATGAATGGCGGCACTATTGAGCCTCAACCTTATGGCCTCCCTGGTGGTCCTATATCTGGCTTTAACGATGGCGGTGCAGTTCCGCCGCGCCGTACTGACATTCGTGGCATGCACCATGAGCTTTCGTACATTACGCCTGACGAAGCTGATATTCTAAAAGCTTTAGGTGGATCTGGCGAGGCTGGTCCTATGGGTATTCCTTCCTATGCAGAAGATGATGGCGATCAGGATGGAAGTTCAGGTGCAGGCGCAGGCGGCGGTTCTGACTCTGATGATGTTGGGGGCGGCCCCGGTGGTGGAGATGGCAGTGGCGGTGACACAGGTGAAGAAGCTGGCGGTTATGAAGAGGTAGGCGCTCCTGCTGGCTATGGATCCGGCTCTTCAGACACCAGCAATTCTGACGCTGATGAAGTAAGCGATGCGATAGAAGACATTGCTGCCGCAGAAATAGCTGGTCAAAAGGCTGATGATAGGGCCGCTGCTAGAGACAGGGCTGTACGAGATGCTTTTGTCACAACTACAAGTGGCAAGCCTGTTGGAACTAACTCAGGTTTTCTTAGCAAGGATAGTGCTACGGATGATCAGAAAGCGGCTGGTTACAAGGCGCTTGGTCTTCCCGATCCTAACTCAGACAAAGCTTCAGCAGACGTTGAGGCTTCTTATGGTGTTCCGACTGGCATTGCGTCTGTTTCTGGCGTTCCGACTGATCCTCTTTCTAGTAGTAAAGCAGGTCTTTTAGGTTTGAATCCACAAGATTTATTGGCGATAGAGAACTTTAGCTATGCACCCCCTGCACAGACAAACGTAAGTCTTTCTAGGAATCCTTCTTCTTATACTGGTAAAGCTTCTGCTCCCATTGGCTTGCAGGATATTCAAGCGATAGATGAGCTTTCTTTTGGTCCTCCGGCTCAATCTGTGTCTTTCAATGATCCGCAATACGGGAACATTTCACAAACCACAGATTTTGATTTGATGGGATCACCCACAAGTAGAACCACGACCTCTGACTTGGCTGATTTTAGTAAAACAGAGACTTTTTCATCTCCCATGAGTAGTGTCTCCGCCCCTTCATCTAATGTCGTAGACAACTTTTCAATGACACCTGCGGATCAGTTAGAAGCAGTGTACGGCATTGATCTTGATGCGCTTAACGCTGCTGTGGATGATCCAAACGCGGCTATGGGCGCTCGTGGTCCTACTGCGACAGATGCAAAAGCGGGAATTGGTTATGACCCAGTAACGGACATGCCTTATGGCCTAGAGTTTGCCACCAACGTAACGGCACCAGGCGCTCAGATTACAACAAACCTAGCTGGTCTGACAGAGCAACAACAAAAAGATCAGCCACTTTCAATGGACATAGCTCAGTTTATTGGGTCTAAGCCTTATGGGTATGAGATTGATCCAAAGACAGGTCAGGTTATTGGTCAGATTGGAACCCCGCCTATGGGTATATTAGGTAGTCTTACAAATCTTGCTCAAAACCTATTTATGGGTCCACCGCAAACCACACAGGATCTTATAGAGCGCGGCGCATATACTGGAATGACGGGTCAAGATAATGATGGAATCGGTGCTGGTGGCGGTGAGGGTTCAGGTCAACCAGTTAAGGCTCCAACAGATCCATGTCCAGATGGGTTTGTAATGAAGGATGGCGCTTGTACACCAATAGAGACTGGAAGCGGTTTCCCCAATCAGATAGGTGGCATGACTCCTGGATATAATGCTTCTGCCCCTGTTATTGTCCCATCTTCAAGATTTCCGGGCTATTCTCTTCAGGGGCCAGTTGGTTACGGCAGTCCTATAGCTGGACAGGCGGCTCCGTCTGTGGCTAGTAATGCTGCTATGTATCAGCAGATGTTACAGGGTATGCGCCCTCCTTTGAGACTTGAGGACGGTGGGGCTGTACCTCCTCGCAATGTCGAGATTAGCGGTCAGGATCATATGTTATCTTACATCACTCCTGATGAGGCCGATATTTTGAAGTCTCTTGGCGGTTCAGGTAATCCGGGTCCAATGGGCATTCCGCAGTTTGGTGATGATGGCGGTGATGCTGAGGACCATGCAGATTTTTATCAAGTGAATGTTGGTCAGGGACCAGATGCAACAAGTAAAAGAATATATATCGGCTCTGAGCAAGACACATATGAAAATAGAATGAGAGATGCTGGTACTATGCCTACCCGTATGACGGGTGGCAGACCTGTACCACAAGCAGCTAACAGGGATGAGTATCTAAGACAATACGAAAGAGACCTTGCAGCGTTACAAGGACGGCCTGATCCATACCCAGATCCAGTTCCAGACCCAGTGGTTCCAGACCCAGTAGTTGAAGCCCCAGCACCACCAGATCCTAATGCTTATAATCCAATTATGGATGTTGTTGTTCCATCAACTCGTTTACAGGACTTCCCTGCATCTGCGCCTCCTTCTGTTATAGGACAGCCAGTGCCTATGCAGCTTCAAGGCCCAGTTGGATATGGAAGCCCAATAGCTGGTCAGGGTCCGGGCAACATAAATCCTTTGTTATCAGGTGGTATAAATCCTTTGTACTCAAACGCACTGAACTTTCAGAATATGTTAAATCAGCCTTTCCCTCTGAAGCTTCAACAGGGTGGCGCTGTATCTTCCAATCTGGATATGGCAGCGGATAACTTCTTAAAGGCATTGATGCCAGCGGCGTAGTAAATGGATGATGTCCTTGATATACCCACGGAGTTTCTGACTGATGCGGAGCTTGATTCTCTTGGCAAGCATCTGGATAAGTACAAGGAGCTTCATGACAGGGAAGAGTATCAGGACAAGTTTTTAAAGTTTGTAAAGCATGTCTGGCCTTCCTTTATTGCTGGCGATCATCACAAGATATTTGCAGAAAAGCTGGAGAAGGTTGCTCGTGGTGAGTTAAAGCGTTTAATCGTTAACATGCCGCCGCGTCATACGAAGTCCGAGTTTGCCAGTTATTTATTTCCTGCGTGGGTTATGGGGCAGAAGCCTCAGACAAAGATTATTCAGGCAACGCACACGGCGGAGTTGGCTGTAGGTTTTGGTCGTAAGGTCAAGAACCTTTTGGACAGTGATATTTACCGTGATGTTTTTCCTGACATACAGTTAGCTAGAGATGCGAAGGCCAGTGGTCGTTGGTCTACGGATATGGGTGGAGAGTATTACGCTGTTGGTGTAGGCGGTGCGCTTGCTGGTCGTGGTGCTGATCTTTGTATTATTGACGATCCTGTATCAGAGCAGGATGCGTTATCACCAGCCGCGCTGGATAATATTTACGAATGGTACACATCAGGACCGAGACAGCGACTGCAACCGGGCGGCGCGATTATCATCGTGATGACGCGGTGGAGCATCAGGGATTTGACAGCGAAGGTTTTGCAAAAACAAGCCGAGGGCGGAGCAGATCAATGGGAAGTTGTGGAGTTCCCAGCGATATTTCCAGAAACAGACAACGTGTTGTGGCCCGAATTTTGGAGCAGGGACGAACTAGAAGGCGTTAGAGCTTCTATACCTGTAGCCAAGTGGAATGCACAGTATCTTCAGAATCCTACTGCTGAAGAGGGTGCGATTATCAAAAGGGAGTGGTGGAATGTTTGGGATCATGATGATCCACCTGTCGTTGATTACATCATCCAGTCGTATGACACGGCGTTCACAAAAAGCGAGAGGGCCGATTATTCGGCTATTACGACTTGGGGTGTGTTTTATCCTGACGAGGGTGATGAGGCTGCGATCATATTGCTGGACGCTGAAAAGGGTCGATGGGAGTTTCCAGAGCTTAAAGACGCGGCAATGCGCTTGTATGAGGAATTTGAACCAGACATGGTGCTGATAGAGCAAAAGGCATCTGGAACGCCGTTAACGCAGGATTTGCGTAAGATGGGCATTCCTGTGTCTGGATTTACGCCGGGTCGTGGTGCAGACAAGTTTTCCCGTATGAACGCTTGTTCACCTGTGTTTGAGTCAGGTATGGTTTACGCTCCAGAGACTAGATGGGCAGAAGAGGTCATTGAGGAATGTGCGTCATTTCCTAACGGAGAGCATGATGACTTGGCGGATTCGATGACACAGGCTATACTGCGTTTTAGACAAGGTAGTTTTATACGCACCCGTTCTGATTACGAAGACGATGATTTGGCAACTTACAGGCGTAGCAGGGAGTATTATTGATGGCACCTCGCATGGGAAAAAAATTACCTCCTAGTCTTAAAAAGACTAAGCAGACTGGTAAACGAAGACAGCCTCGTATGGTTCCGGGCGGCAAGCTTGGTGCAACTCCAAAGGGCGAAAAGTCTACTGCTGTCATTCGCCGTTTTCAGAAAGAAAATGAAAAGGGTGGAACAGATACATATGTAGATTCTCCCTATGCGCCAGATATGCGTAGAATGGGGTTTAAAAATCGTGAGATTGGCATGGAGGACATGCCAGCAGGTTATAATGAAGGCGGCAAGGTAATTGGTAGAAAAAAAGTTACTATTGGCCCTAATTCAAATTTAACAGATGAAGAGCTTGATCGCTACATTGCACAGCTTAGAGGTGAAGTAAAACCTGTAAAGAAGAACAAGGGCGGTGTTGTAAGAGGCTTTAGCCCCATAGCCCGTCCACAACGATTTAAAGGAGTATTCTAATGGCTGGTAAAAAATTCCCTGACTTAACAGGTGACGGTAAGGTTACAAAAAAAGACATTCTTAAAGGCCGTGGTGTTAAGGGCTTTGAAGAAGGTGGAAAAGTTACTTCCGATGCCGATTCAAAAAAAATTAAAAAGATACTTCCAAAGCTTTTTGTTCCGGGGAAAAGCGGTATTTCAGATGCCGATTCAAAAAAGCTTAGAAAGAATCTTCCGATCCGAGGGGAAAGCGGAAAAAATATTTCCAATGCCGATTTGAAAAAACTCATGAAACCAGCAGGCTTTGAAGAAGGCGGCGCAGTTCGTGGCATGGGCAGGGCTTACATGGGTGTGTCCAGAAAAGCTAAGATAAGGTGATGTTATTGGATTTTGGTGTTATAGTGCGAGAGAGGCTGGCTTATGGCTATGCGGTCATGATTGATGCCCTTCTCGTGACTGCGCCGAAGTCAGCCTCACCAAAAAGGTATTAGCTATGGGCATTAGTTTTGGTCCTTCTCAAGAAGAGTTAAAGATAAGAGCCGCAAAAGCTGTTTCTGCTAATGATGCCTTGCGTCAAAAAATAAGAAAAAATCTTGTTTTAAACAAGCCGCCTGAAGGCGTTATGGCTGGTTTATATAAAAAAATACCCACTAACATGAGGCTTCTAGCAGAAAACCTTGTTGGAGTTGATAGGCCAATAACAAACAAAGATTTTACTAATGACGAATTAGTTGAAATGGCTTTTTTAGCTCAAAAACAACGTGAAACTAACGCAAAAAGAGAAAAATTTTTTAAAGAACAACAACAATTTGATGTGTATCCAGAACAAAAAGCTAAAACAAAAAAAAGACTTCAGTCTTTTGAAAAGACTAGAGGGAAGACAAGCGTAGATCCATATAAATCAGTTGGTAATGATTCAATAGTGTCTGGCAGAAAAGTAGATAAAGGTTATTTAGATTCTGTCATAAGTTCTTTTACTGATCCTAGATATGGAGTTGCCACAACTTTAGGCCAGTATAACGTCCGAGAAACCCCTGAGATGGATGTTATAAAAGATACATATAATTTTAATAAAGCAGAACGAAATTTGCCTTCTAACCCTATTCAAGCTTTGCAACGAATGGCTGTAAGTCCAGAAATTGCAGGGGAGTATTTAGCTAATATTCTTGGAACTAAAGACAGACCGATAAATATTGAATTAAAGCGTAAATTCGCTGATGGCGGCGGAGTCTTTGGTGCATTTGAAGATCCCACCATGAGCAGTCAAATGTTTGAAGCTCTTGCTGATAAAACAGATATGTTTAATGATCCTATGGGAAGTGAGACTTTAGGCGCAGTAAACCGCGCTATTGTTGGTACTCCTATTGACGCTGTTGATCTTATGGGTCGCGTTGGTGAAACAGCCTTGCGTGGCGCGGCAAAGGCTGGCGAGGGAATTATAGGTGCGCTTGGGTCTGACGAGGGAATGGCGAAGCGGTTTGGGAGAGACATTTATGGTCTTGGTATTGCTGCATCTACTCTTGCTCCGATGGCTGGGCCTCGTCCACGAGGCAAGTCAAATAAGGCGCTTGTCCTTGAGGCGCAAAAAGACAAGGTAAAATCACCAGTTGTAAAGCAGAAGCTTGATGAGGATATGGATTTTGAGGCTATTGATGATGCCTTGAAGGATGCCAACTTAGATCTTGATGAGGCTTTAAGCGTTCAATCTAACTTTAATGCGACAGAGCGAACATTAAGCACTGATGACTTTAGCGACATTTTACAGAACGAGTTTGCTATAGCCAGAGACTCCGGCAAGTCTCGTGGCGAAGCTATGGCTGATGCTATGCGAAACACAGAAAAAGCCATGTCTGACATGAACATGATGGACGTTGTTATTGACCGTCCTATTCAAGATAAGATTTTTAAGCGCCTTGATGACGATTACGAGTTTGGTGTGAGCAAGGCGATTAAGCGCCGCGAAGAAGCGACTGCTAACCAGTCGGCTTTGCGTTCTCAGGCAAATCAAGCTAGAATGGCAAATCAACCGCGTGTTAGCGTTGAAGATGCTGTTAGGCAGCAACAGGAATTAATTAATTTTGGCATACCAGAGCCAACAACACAAAAACCAACGCTTGTGACTATTGAAGGCGGAAAGGACTAAATATGGCTGTCGAAAAAGGAATAGGCGCTGGAGTTGGTAATCCAGAGATGACCGCTCAAGAGCAAGCAGAGATTGATATAATAGAATTTCCAGCCCAGCCAGGTGTTATGGAAATGGATGACGGTTCTGCTATTGTTGGTGAAATCGTTGAAGAAATGGATATTGCTCAAGACGTTCCTTTTGATGCAAACCTAGCCGAATATGTGGATGAGAGTGATCTGGGCGTTATTGCTTCTGATTTGTCTGGAGACATTGAGGATGATATGTCCTCTCGTCAAGATTGGGAAGACACATATAAGCGCGGTATTGAGCTTCTGGGCATGAACTACGAAGAGCGTAGTCAGCCATTCGAGGGTGCGACTGGAGTTGTTCACCCGCTTCTTGCCGAGTCTGTAACACAGTTTCAAGCGCAAGCTTACCGTGAGATGCTGCCGTCTGGCGGTCCTGTTCGCACACAGACTATGGGTGCAGAAACACCAGAGCTTGTTGCTCAAGCTCAACGTGTTAAAGACTACATGAATTATATGATTACCTACGAGATGGAAGAGTATGATCCTGAAACAGATCAAATGCTATTCTATCTACCGATTGTTGGTTCAACCTTTAAGAAGGCTTATTTTGACCCTATCCTTCAAAGAGCGGTTAGCAAATTTGTACATGCGGAGGATCTTGTTGTTCCTTATGGAGCAACTGATCTCCTTACTACACCGCGTATTACGCATATTATTCGCATGGATAAGAACGAAGTCCTAAAGCTACAGCTTGCAGGTTTCTATAAAGACATTGATTTACCCGGTGGATCTTCTAGTGCTGAAGACTTTAGCGGCGTAAAAGAAGCTATTGATGAGGCACAAGGCGTACAATTATCTGGGTCTGGATCTGAAGAACTGGTTATTCATGAAGTCCACACATCTTTAGACCTAACTGGCTTTGAAGATGTGGACATGGCAGGTGAGCCTACTGGTCTGAAGATACCATATGTAGTTACTATCCTAGAGGCCACCAGCGAGATATTGGCTATTCGCAGGAATTACAGCGAAATGGATCCGCTGATGCGTAGACAGCAGTATTTCGTGCATTACAAGTTTTTACCCGGTCTGGGCTTCTATGGATTTGGTCTTACACACATGATTGGCGGTCTGTCTCAAGCATCTACAAGCATTTTACGTCAGTTAATTGATGCTGGTACGTTATCTAACCTACCTGCTGGCTTTAAAGCCCGTGGCGCTCGTATTCGTGACGAAGATGAGCCACTACGCCCCGGCGAGTTCCGCGATATAGACTCCGCTGGCATGGATATACGTCAATCCATCATGACATTGCCGTTCAAGGAGCCTTCACAGACCCTGTATAGCCTTTTAGGAGGGCTTGTAGAGGCTGGTAGGCGGTTTGCGTCTATGGCAGACATGAAGATAGGCGAAATGGGCGGAGACACGCCTGTAGGGACTACAATGGCGATTATGGAGCGTGGCACGAAAGTAATGTCTGCCATCCATAAGCGTCTTCATTACGCACAAAAGCAGGAATTTAAGATTTTAGCCAATATATTCGCTAAAAACATGGCTCCTGTTTATCCATATGCAACTCCTGGCGCACCGCCAGAGATCAAGCAGATGGATTTTGATGACCGTATTGATGTTTTGCCCGTTTCCGACCCGAATATCTTCTCAATGTCGCAGCGTATCGCCTTGGCACAGACAGAATTGCAGTTAGTTCAGTCTAATCCAGAGATACATGGCGCAGAACAGGGTTTATATCAGGCATACAGGAAGATGTACGAGGCTCTTGGCGTTACTAATATTGATGCTATCTTGCCCATTCCGCCACAGCCACAGCCAGCTAACCCAGCCAAGGAAAACCAAGAGGCTATGCGTGGGCAACGGCTGCAAGCGTTCCCTGATCAGAACCATGAGGCTCATATTGAGGCTCACCTTGCTATTTTATCAACGCCTGTTGCTCAAGCAAACGCAACAATCGTTATGACCCTGCAAGGTCACATTCAGGAACACATTGGTCTAATGGCTGAGATGCAAGCGCAAATTGAAGTTATGTCACAGCTTGATCCAGAGGCTCAAATGGTTCTTCAACAGAACCCACAGATAGCTCAACAGCTTCAGGGCGAGATAGCCAACAAAGCTGCTGAACTTATTGGTGAATTAACAGAGCAGTATGCACAGGCTGTTGCACCTGCCGATTCAGCCCAGTCAGATCCGCTCGTTCAAATCAGACAGCAGGAATTGTCCTTGAGAGGCGCAGAAATTCAGGAAAAGGCTCGACAGTTTGAAGAAAGACAAGAGCTTGAGAAGCAAAAAGAGCGCAATGATGTTTTATTGGCTCAACAAAGGCTTGATTTGACTGAAGAGGCTACATCAGAGAAGACTCGTGTGGCTGAAGAGAGGATCCAGACCCAGCGAGATATTGCTGCGGCAAACTTACAAAGGAAAATGTGATGTCTGCAAGTTCTGTACGTTCAAAGTTTATAGAAGTCGAAAAAGAAAAAAAGCGTCAAAGAAGAATGACAAAGGATGGATTTGTACCAGCCCCTGTAAAGGAAGAAGCCCCTGTTGTTGTCGAGCCTGTCAGGGCTAGAAACGAAGACGGCACACTACAAGCTGATGATAAATCAACTCCTGATGTGAATGAGGCTTGGGTAGGTGGCATTGCTCCTAAGAAAAAATCAACAGCTAAAAAGAAAAAGTCATGACAGATAAAACACCTCCCTTGAAAGATGTGTTAGCTGGCCTTTCAGAAGAGCAGCTAAAGATGATGATGGAGGCTACAAAGGCGGGTAAGAAAGGCTTTAAGTATGATACGAAAACTGGTCAACTTGATTTTGGATTTAATAGAGGCGGTGAAGTCTGTCGTGGGCAAGGCCGTGTCTCGCGTAAAAGAAAGTTTAAAACGTACTAATGGCTAAACAACTTTCAGAAAACTCTAGGTTTAATAAGTTTGACCTAGACAATGATGGAACTGTGACTGACGAAGAAATAGCTCACGCAAAGGACATGCTTGAGCTAGAGCTTCGTGAAGAAAAGGCTGATGCTCAAAAGCGCATGGCTTGGGTGGCTGTAGTTAGCATGGTTAGTTTTGCTTTGTTACCATTGGTGCCAATGATACCAGAAAGCCGATTATCGTTTTTAGCTAGTTTGAGTGATATGTTGTTTTTAAGCCAAGCATCTATTGTAGGTTTTTATTTTGGCGCACAGGCGTATATGGCGAAAAAGTAATGAATAAAAAAACAAAGGTGATATGCAATGCTTTCTAACAGAAACGCAAAAAAAATAAAAAAAGTTGTGAAGGGTCTTAACAAAGCCTCTAAGCTTCATGCTGGACAAGCAAGAACTCTTAAAGGTGTTTTAAAGACTAAAAAGAAAAAATAATGTACCAAGCAATAGTTATTGCTTGCATGATGGCGGATCCAACTATCTGCGTGACATTTGAAGGGCAACAATGGTTTGACACAGAAAAACTATGTAAAGTCAGGGCGCTAAAAATGGCAAGTGACGTACACAGGTATTACAAAGGCTATAAACCAATTACATTTAATTGCAGACCTTTAGGAAAAGGTCAGCTATCTAGGTAAAGGTGTTATTTGATATGTATGAGTACAAAATCAAAGAAGTAATTAAGGTGGTTGATGGAGATACCATTGACATACTTATAGATCTTGGCTTTGACCTCACTAAAAAAGAACGTGTTAGATTAGCTGGTATTGATACACCGGAATGCAGAACCAAAGATTTAGAAGAAAAAGAACTTGGTCTTGAGGCCAAGGAGTTTTTAAAGCGCCGTCTTTCAGACTGTGAAAAACTGTGGGTAGCTACTGAAAAAGATGGCAAGTATGGGCGAATGCTTGGAACTATCTGGTGTGGTGTTATGAATATTAATGAAGAGTTGGTAAGCCGTGGTTATGCTTGGGAGTATGACGGCGGTAAAAAAGAAAAGAACCTAGATGATCTTAGAACCATTAGGGGGATTATATAAAGGATGTCTAGCGTCCACCACACGGTTGAAGTGGCCTATGTCCTTGTTATAACAATGTGGGGCAACACTGGAGCGGAGTGGGAATACATTGGGAATCAGATAGTTTTACAGCAACAAATGACACAGGCGCAGTGCGAATATCTTATTGATGAAGAAATGTGGGAAGCATCCTACAAGAACAAGCACTATCAGATGATGGCGCACTGCTTCCCAGAAGATTGTGCGGGGAAATCAAATTGTGAGTGAAGAAAAGAAAAAACCTGTTGAGGTTAATGTAGGGCAAAACAGCTTTGAGCTAGTGCTTCGTATCTTGGGTAATGAATTTGTAGCTATCAAGATTGGTTCAACCAACTTTAGCGGCAAGCTAATAGCTGGTTCAATCTTGTTGCTTTTCTTCACTTTTATAATGCTTGAAGTTTTTGGATTGTCAAAAGTTCTAGGAGTTGAATAATGTTACAGGCACTGATAGGGCCACTGGGTAATCTTGCCTCAACTTGGCTTGAGGGAAAGGTTGAAACCAAAAAAGCGGAGGCAGGTGCAAGGGTTGCCAAGGCCAAGGCTGAAGCTGTCATTATGCAGAAAAAAGCTACGGGAGAGATCGACTGGGATCTTAAAATGGCTGATGCATCTGCAAATAGCTGGAAAGACGAGTGGCTAACAATTTTATTTTCAGTGCCATTAATCTTGGCATTCTGCGGAGAATGGGGTAGACAGATAGTAACGGATGGGTTCACAGCTTTGAATGCCATGCCGGAGTATTACAGATACACGCTTGGAATAATCGTGAGCGCAAGCTTTGGAACACGAGCGGCAACAAAGTTTTTTGGTAAGAAATAATGGACGCAATTACACTTGCGGAGTATTTATTGAAGAACATACGTCAAGATAAAGCTGATTATACACAGCGTCTTGCGGATGGTGCGATAGAGGATCATTCCGACTATCGGTTCATGGTGGGGCAAATACGCGGCTTGACCCAATGTGAGGAACATATAAAGACCGCGATGAAAGGCATAGAGCTAGAAGATGGCTAAAAAACTATTCGTCCCTGAGAGGATGGCAAAGAGCGTTGAGTCCAGTCCGGTGCCAACGGCAATATCAAAAGGGTTTGAAAATTTAGAAGACCCAAATCAAAAGAATACAGAAGATCCTTCGCAGATGGATGTGTCTGCGATAGATAGATTACCGCAACCTGTCGGTTATCGCCTTCTTGTGATCCCCTATTACATGAAAAAGAAGTCTGCTGGTGGAATTATTATTCCAGACTCTGTTCGTGAGCGTGAAAGCTTCGCAACAGTTGCAGCTTACGTTGTTAAAGTTGGCCCAGACGCTTATTGCGATGTCAATAAGTTCCCAACAGGAGCATGGTGTGATGAGAAATCATGGGTATTAATGGGAAGATATGCTGGAAATAGATTTAAAGTGGACGGTTTAGAGGTAAGGCTCATAAATGACGATAATATTATAGCCACAATACTTGACCCCGCTGATATTTCTTATGTATAGTGCAAACAGGAGCTTGTAATGAGTGTTAATGAATTAATGGAAAATGAAACTGAGCAAGAGAACATCTCTTTTGAAGTAGAGGACGAGCAATCGCAAGTTCCTGTTTCAGAAGAGGTTTTGGCATCAGAAGATAATTCTGGAGAAAAAACCAGTACAATTGTACAAGAAGATGATTCTTCAGAGCTTGAAAATTATAGCGAAAATGTTCAGAAAAGAATTAATCAGTTAACTGCAAAGCGTAAACAGGCCATTGAAGAGGCGGAAGCCGCTTATGGTTACGCACAGTCTTTGCAGCAACAAAACGAAGAGATGAAGCAACGTATAGCTCAATTAGACCAAGGCTATATTGCTGAATATGATGGTCGTGTTGAAAGCCAAGCCGCCGCTGCAAAAAGAATGCTTCAAGAAGCATATGACAACGGTGACATGGAAAAGATGGCTCAAGCACAGGAAGTCATTTCTGGCTTGGCTATTGAAAAAGAGCGCCTTCGTATTCAAAAAAATCGTCAGCAAAGACAAGCACAGGCTCCTGCTCAACAACAGGCACCTCAACAAGTAGCTCAACCACAACAGCAAAAAGAGCTTGACCCAAAACTTAAAAACTGGATGGGCAATAACTCGTGGTTTGGCACCGATATGTTTATGACTCGTGGAGCTACGGCGTTACACGAACAGTTAGTTGCTCAAGAAGGGTTTGACCCTTCTTCTGACGAGTATTATGCGGAAATTGACAGGCGCATGCGCCACGAAATGCCGCACAAGTTTCAGGAAAAACGGCAGAACGCTCAAGCAGTTTCTCCTGCGTCTAATGGACGGTCATCAAGTAAAACTGGGCGGAAAAAAACGGTGGAACTAACGCCGGGTCAAGTGGCTTTTGCTACTAAAATGAAAATACCTCTTGAGCGATATGCCAAAGAGGTTGCAAAACTAGAGAGGAAGGTCAAATGACTGATCGTGCAAGCAGGGATTCGCAAACCCGTGAAAAAACAGCGAGAGTTGCAGATTGGAGACCGCCTTCAGCCCTTGAAGCACCAGAAGCACCTATTGGTTACAAGCATAGGTGGATTCGTGAATCTGTTATGGAATACGATGATCGTAACAATGTTCACAAACGCCGCCGTGAAGGATGGGAGCTTGTGAAAGCAGAAGACCATCCTGAGTTTGATGCCCCCGTCATTGACGAGGGAAAGAATGCAGGCGTGATTGGCGTTGGTGGTCTGGTTCTTGCCAGAATACCAGAAGAAATCGCGGATCAGCGTAATTCTCACTATCAGAATACAACGCAAAATCAAATGGAGGCTGTGGATCGTGATTGGATGAGAGAGTCCAATGCAGCGATGCCAAAGCTAAAACCACAACGTAGCTCCTCTGTGTCCTTTGGTGGACCCAAAGGGGTAGCTGACAATTAGGAGATAAAAAGATGGCTAATCAAGATGCCGCTTTTGGCCTACGCCTTTCGCGTTCAGGTAATGGCTCCGATCTGATTGGCATGCAGAACAAATACCGCATTGCGGCTAACTATGGTACTTCAATCTTCCAAGGTGACATCGTGAAAGCTGTCACTGGTGGTGGTATTGAGCGTATCGCGGCTGGCAATACGGATCTTGTTTTGGGTGTTTTCAACGGATGCCGCTACACTGATCCAACTACTGGAAAAGAAACTTTTTCCAACTTTTACCCAGCCTCTACAAATGCTGCTGACATTGAAGCTTCCGTTATTGACGCACCTGGTGCTGTCTACGAAATTCAAGCTGATGCCGCATTCCCTGTAGCGGATCTGTTTGGTAATTTCGATATTGTTGATGCCACTGCTGGAAGCACTGTTTCTGGCACCTCTCGCACAGAGATTGATGTGACAACTGGCGCGACTACCGCTGGCTTGCCTCTCAAGGCTATCGACATTTCCACTGACCCAGAGAACAGTGATGTTGGCTCTGCTAATACAAATGTAATTGTTGTTATCAACAATCATCTGTTTAGCGCTGGCACTACTGGCTTGGCATAAGGAGGCTGACTGATGGCTATTTCTCGCGCTCAACTAGCGAAAGAGCTAGAACCCGGCCTTAACGCTCTATTCGGAATGGAATATGATCGTTACGAAGCCGAGCATGCTGAAATCTACGACACCGAATCTTCAGATCGTGCATTTGAAGAAGAGGTAATGCTCGTTGGTTTTGGAAATGCACAAACCAAAGCTGAAGGTGCTGGAGTCAATTTTGACAACGCCTCAGAAGCTTACACAGCACGTTATTCGCATGAGACAATTGCTCTCGCATTTGCGTTAACGGAAGAAGCGATGGAAGATAATTTGTATGACCGCCTTGGCGCTCGTTATACAAAGGCTCTTGCTCGTTCAATGGCTCACACAAAGCAAGTTAAAGCTGCGGCAACATTGAATAACGCATTTAACGCTAGTTTTACTGGTGGTGATGGCGTTGAGCTTTGTTCTGCTGTTCACCCACTTGCAGGTGGCGGAACTTTCCGTAACGAGCCATCAACTGCTGCTGACCTCAACGAAACTTCACTTGAGAATGCCTTAATTGACATCTCAACATTCGTTGATGAGCGGAACATGATCATTGCTCTTCGTGGCATGAAATTGTTTGTTCCACCACAGCTTCAGTTTGTTGCTGACCGTCTTCTTGAGTCTACACTCCGCGTTGGTACAGCCGACAACGATGTAAACGCAATGAAGAACATGGGTATGTTGCCGGAGGGTTACACAATTAACCACTTCCTGACAGATCCAGATGCGTTCTTCATTAAGACTGATGCTCCGAATGGCTTTAAGCACTTTGAGCGGACTCCGCTTTCAACCAACATGGAAGCTGACTTTGATTCAGGTAACATGCGGTTTAAAGCTCGTGAGCGTTACAGCTTCGGCTTTAGTGACCCTCGCGCAGTGTTCGGTTCACCGGGCGCATAAGCGAACAATTATACCTATTGAGGATGGGCGGCTGTTGCCGCCCTTTCTTTTTTCATGTATGATTAATTATTCCTGACAGTCGCATTGGGTGACTGACACTAGCCACGACAGGAGATTGACATGGCTAATACAACTTTCTCTGGACCAGTCCGGTCCGAAAACGGATTTCAACAAGTTGTTAAAAATGCAACTACAGGTACTGTTTCTCAAAAAGAGTTTCAGATTCAAACTGTAGCTACTGCTGG
>Ga0209337_1001827_pt1 | contig 15827 bp, 11 predicted proteins | sample LinPmetageLP53_FD_184044 | JGI IMG/M metagenome (GOLD analysis project Ga0209337, IMG submission 184044) | Marine viral communities from the Pacific Ocean - LP-53 (SPAdes) (version 2) | ecosystem: Environmental > Aquatic > Marine > Oceanic | place: Pacific Ocean | collected 2010-02-08
AGGGTGCGCCTCCAGAGATCCTTGCCGTTACCAATGTGCTGCCTGTTATCGGAGGTTCTGACGGCGAAAACGACGACGCTTTAAGAGGGCGCGCTAGAAACTACTTAGGCGCTCTAAGTCGAATCACGTCCGCCGCGTTGCTTTATATAGCTAAGACTTTTGTGTCTTCTGACGGCACTACGTTCATGCACGCAAGCGTGTACGAGCCTGTTGACGTTAAGGGGTACACTGAGATCCTAGTAGACTCTGGGTCTACTAACGTAGGCAGCGGGGATGTACCAGGGCAGACCTTAGCGGAGAACTACACGAAGGCTAGCGGCAAAACTATTTACAAATGGCCTGCGGACGCTAGCCCCCCGCCGTACTTTATCTTTGAAGCCCCCGGCACTCGCGATTTGGACGACAGCGACGTCCTTATACAGGGCTTCTGGCAGGGTGTTGGGAACGACCCTTTTGGTTCTCTGATTTACCAAGCTTTGACGAGCCAAGATCGAGATCCTCAAATAGACCCTCAAAGTCTTCCTCACTGTCATGCCCCATCGTACTACCTTCGATGTGTTTAAGAATTGCACCTAAGTCTTCCAAAATAAAATTGTCAGATTTTCCAGATCCTTTCTCCGCAACCTTGGAAAATAATTGAGAAGGCTTCAGGAAATATCCAAGGCGATCAGCAGACTCTTTCTGAATGATGCCAAGCATCTCTGCCCCTTCAGTACTAGCCTCATCAATTGAGTCGAATGTAATACCGTCATTCTTTAAAATCTCATCAGCAAACAAATGCATTCGCTCTGATAAGTATTTATAGAAAATGAATCCCAAAATGTAGTCACGGAATTCATCGGCTCCCATTTTCCCACGAAGGGTGTCGGCGATGTTCCATAATTTGGATTGAAGTGCTTTCTTGTGATCTTCTGACATAGGTTTGTTAGGAAAATTATTATCACCTCCATTAGGCTGTGGCAATGCAGTTTAATATGATCATTGCCTATGATTTAGAGATCATGCTCCATATTTGCCTCTGAACAACGGACAATTGCTCAGCCAGCTTTGTACAATAAACATTGCTAATGTCGCAGTGTTTGCTGTACATGGCTCAGATGTGCAGGGTTTGGGTACAGTGTGCAACCGTAGAGCAACATCCGACGATTTTCTTAATCTCTTAGGCAGCAGGACTTTTAAACGGCTCCAAAGGTATTCCTGTAGAAACCCTCAATATACTCAAAGTCGTGTTCGGATGCTTCATAGAATGACTTGAAGTCTTCCTCAGCTACGTCCCTACTTTGATAATAAGAATTAGGATCTAGTCCCTTGAAGTAAATATCAAATAGAGTGTTGCCGATCTCTATGGCTTTAGGCACTCCCGACTCGATGTAGCCTTGCGCTATTGCGGCGAGCTTATTGTTGGTTTCTTGTCGCTCCTTCGGAGGCATATTTCTGTCTCTCATATGAGAGGCCCCAAAGAGGATCTGCCATATAGCTATCGTACCTCTCCATTCTCTAAGTCCCTCAAGTCGCTGTGTCTCCTGTAAGACGTATCCCTTAAACACTTCGTTGGTGAGCCACATCATCGTATGCAGAGTTGGTTCGACCTCGTCGGCAGTTGTCTCTTTATACTCTTCAAGGTCGACCTCTTTGAACCATCTCGTAATCGATTTGGTGCTGATGTTTAAACTCTTGGCTATTTGCGCATTAGACTTACCATGACGGTGTAATTCTACAGCCGTTGGAAGAAGATCGTCTCTCTTACTTTTTCTTAAATCACCCATAAGAAACTATACAATCTTTCGATACTTTTTTCATCTGATCCTTCGATTCGTGAATAGGGAAAAAAGGGAATTTTCACCCCGTTTTTCAGATGCTTTCTAGTGAGTGCAGGCAGTGCAAACTTTTCGCCTTATGGCTATTCAATTTAATCAGACACAGAAGTGTATATATAATATATAATAATATGTTTTTAACTCTATGCTTCTTAATAGAAAAAGTTGCACTGACTGCACTGAGGGATCGGTTAAGGTTCGCAGTTACATTCCACTCCTTCCATTAAAGAACTGATCTGCAGATCCCTCCTTAACTGTGTATGGAAGATCACCTTGCCCTGCCTCTTTTACGTACTTCTCCCACCACTGGATATGTGATTTTGGAACCTGCATCATAAACCCTTCTTCCGCATAGATGCTATTCAATTTAGCGTCAGCCGTTCCATATATGGACTCGAAGTTAATTTCGACACCCTCCCATAAGCGAACGCCATTAGAAGCTCTCCTTCGGAACCCTCGTTGCTCCAGTGCTTTGTTCAGTGCCACAGTGGTAAATGGTCGGTATCCATTGTTCCCCGCCCACTGTTCATATAAAAGGCGCAGGACTGCTTGAGAGGCTTCGCAAAGATCCCCCACATTACAGTGGTCTTCCACGAACTGTTGAAGCACATCCTCACTCTGCTTGTACTGGTTGTTCCACTCTTTAACCTTATCTGGGATGTGTAGTTCCCCGAATGCTTCTCTATCTTTTAGGAACATCTCAACCCCATTTAAAAGCCAGTTAAGTATATGACTTCTAGCCTCATCAGTAGCAAACCTCTCTTCTAATGACTTGTCTGGTTTTTGGATGGTCTGTTCAAACTTAACCCTCATCAGCCTTCTCCATACCCCAAGATCAGTCCCCTTAACATTTGGAGGAGAGTTAGAGGCAAAGATTAGGTGGTGAGTAGGTAAAAACGTTTCAGGGTCTTTACGCAATCTCCTACAGGTAATTGGGTCGCTACTTGCAAGGTCTTTCAACTTTGACTCAGCTATCCATGCATTTGTTTCTAGCTCAGATGTTAGAGAAAATCTCGCCCCTTGGAGCATAGCTGTCTGAGGAGAGGCTTTCGATTCATCCCCACCCGACGCTCTCCCCGCCCGTGTTATTACATCGGGAGGAACCTTTACTCCATAAGTACCCGCAACGTTTAGACTGGCATTCGTTAGCACCGACTTTCCGTTAAAGCCATTCCCAGTGAGGTTTAATACGAGGTGTTCTTTAACATCCCCAGTAAAACTATAACCAAAGAATTTCTGTGTGAATTCTGCAACCTCCTCATCTGGAAGTATCTCTTTCACAAAGTTATCCCACCTAGGAAACTTAGCCCCTTTATCGAAAGTGGCGTTTAGCTTCTTGGTTATGAAGTGTTGGGGCTTCGCTTCTTCGAGCTTTCCTGTTTTTAGATTTATGTACCCGTTCTCACAGGCGCACATATAAGGATCTCGATCCAAGTCGGCTGATGAAGCCCTCCACTCATATAGAGTTGATGCCAGTGATATCGCAGAAGATATCTTTCCTGAATTCAGAGAATTAGATAAGTGGCTTAACAACTTATTCTTCTTCTTCTGTGCAGTGTTTGAATCAGTTTGGTGGAAATATTCTAAAGGAACCCTCAGTACATCTTTAGCTAAACCCTTGATTGCTCCCCAGAAGAGGCGAGTGATTTTTGCATTTCCCTTATCTGGAACCCATATTGATCCGTCCCAAGTAATCCACTCTTTCCATTCTTCAACATAGAGGACTTCCTCATCTCCAGCACACATCTCTTCTAAGAAGATCTGAAGGCGTTCAACGTTGCCAGCATCATTGTGTTGTGCTTGAATTAGCCTATCCAGTGGCGACCCTTCTACGGGTATTAGCTGATTATCTGGTTCATTTACAGCGGGGGGTTGATCGCCCTCGCTATTTTCATCTTGAGGCTTTTCTTCCTCGTCTTTTGGTGGGTCAATGACCCCATCTTTTACAGTCATGTTTTTGCTGTGGTTAGTTATTAGTGCGGAACCCACCCGCAGTTAGTTAATGGGTTTATTCTTTTTTTAATTGGTTATTCACCTATATGAGGGAGTTCGGAACCCTCATCCCACGTAAACGGGCAGACTCTTTGAACTGAGTAATCATCCAAAAAATGAACTTCTTGGTGGTTACCGTTCTCCCTTCTTCGGGCATCGGGCATCCGTGCGAACTGTTGCACCTCCCACATCTTCGGATCTGCCCCCATTAGACAGGCTAGTCTGAAAAAGCCCTTCACATATTCAGGCTCTTTATCTCTGACGGAATACCATGCGTGATATGACTTCCCTCCAGAATGCACCACCATCGCTAATGGAAGGAACCTTCTGAGATAATGAATAGTCTTAATTTGTTGTGCCACATCCGCTACATCGGACTCCACTACTAGGTATGCCCTATCGCCTGTGTTATCCTTTGTATGCTCTGAATAATCCTCGGAAGTCAGCTTCTCCTCTGGAGTGTTTACAGCGTACGCCTTGAGCCCCTTCTTCTTATTCATAGGAGATGGAACCACAAGCTCACACTGGGAAACGTCCTTATACTTACTTAACTGGAGAGTATTAAACTTATAGGGTGAATATCCTCCGCATATAAGCGGGTTCCCGAATTGAATAGGAGGAAACAACTTCGTTAAGATCCCCTGTGTGCCTATACGATTTGCTTGTATTTTGTACCTCGACCACGTGGCTATCTTTTCTAAGTCTTGTAGAGTCTGTGGTACAAAATCCACAGTCTTCATCGATCTATCTACCCAATCCTTTATAAGGCTATCTGCGCGATCTTTATCGTAAGCAGGAGCATTGAGCTTCCCTTGCCCACCTCTTTTAAACCCGCCTCTATTTTCAGCATTGAGTGCTCCATGGTAAGCGTTGTAAATCTCATTGGGCTGATAATCCCTCGGAGCAATGTGTTTCATTCCTTCGAGAATTAATGCCTCAGCATTGTTATATGAGACTTCTGCCATTACTGCTAGGATAGTTATTTTGAGAATCCAGCCGTGCCTATCTCTAAATCTTGGGCATCTCCCCAGCTCCTCAGTGAACTCCTCATAAGCATCCTCCAAATATCGTTCTTTCGCTGTACCCAAGCCTGCCTCTTTATACTTAACAGCTTTCATCCCAGCTCCTTTCTAATACTTCTTCCTTCAAAGAATCCATGATCACATCCACTTCAGTCATTGGAATGAGCATCTCCCCGAATTCCCTAATACATTTGACTCGCCCTTGGTTAGCCAGCCTTCTTATCCAGTGTGCGGGCTTCCCAAATTGTGAGGCGAAGTCTTTAGCAGGAAGAGCTAAGAGCTCCACCTTTCCGTCTTTTATTTTTATGTTTCGTGGTTTCATCCCCACAACTCTGTACGAGAACGAGGGGGGATAACGCTGTATGCCTCTAGTTATTTGGATCGGATTCCACGGGGAATACTGATAAGTGTCTGAGCAATACGCATTGGAACACCCCAGTTATTATCCATGACATCGTTTTTCCACATCTGGCAGTTAGACGATTTAAGGTACTTAAGTAGGAACTTTTTAATATCTAGACTGGTTGGCGTTAGGTAGATCTTATTCCCGCACCATTGAGACATCAGATAGTGGTAAGCGAATACAATCTCGACTACTACAGAAGAACCAACACTGGATTCATTTAGTCGATCCGTACACAGTTTCATGCTCTTTACTAACTCCTCCTCAATGGATCCACCTTTTTTCTTTACCCAATCGTAGTGCTCTGTAAATAGCTTCTGCCTTTCTGCTAATCGATTTTCTTCGGGGCTATCAAACTTAGTATCCTCTGTGATCCATTCCTTAACCTCTTCAAATCTTTCCTCAAGCTCCTTTGCCATACCATAAAACCGCAGAGAGGGTATGCAGGTACGATACTTACGATCTGCTTTAACCTCTGAGTCTTTAAGTACGGGTATCTTGCGATATGTGTCTATATCTATCAGAAAGTCATCCTTGTCCTTGCCTCTCCATTTAAGGAACAGGGAATAAACAGCCCGATGTAATATCAGATATTGAGCGGGTCGGGTTTTGCTTTTACAAACATCATTAAACATCATGGATGTGATAATCGGATCGAACTGATGCCAATCGATAAAGAACTGCAAAGTATTGTATCGTCTCTTTAAGGGGCTTCCATCGGGTAAATCGTTGTAGCAGTCCGTAAGTAATAGGTCTTGAGTCACATGAACTTTTTCCTGCCTCTTCTTTAAAGCCTTAACCCTATCGGGTTTTCTGTCCGATCTTTCCTTGGACTTCTTCTTTAGCCACCCCTTAAGTGCAGACTCACCAGAGATGAGTGGGTGTATTTTATTCTTCAGTTTCCTCCCCTTAAGCTCCTCCAATGCTTCTTTGGGGTCTTTATCGCCAAGCCATTCGGGAGTTTCTGGAGGCTCAAACGCATTCTTTATCCACTCGTTGTGAACCTCACGCTCTTCTTTCCAGCAGGTTTTCATCTATCAGTGCAACTTTTTCCCCTTACGAGCATTAGGTATTATACCTAACCCTCCTTATTAGAAAAGTCTGCACTGGTAGATTTAGACACCATACACTGTTATCCCATTCTAATTTTTCCCCTACTTTTTTGCTCAAGTGCTTACTTTATGTTTACAGGACTTACACTTTCGTTGCGCCATGCAATCAATTTATCAAAAGATCAAACAATAAGTCAATGACCCGACACATTCCAAAGGTCTAGCAGTGCGTCAATAATGCGACAGCGTCGCTTTTCAGTCGGGCTTTATTTATTTATCCAAAGCAAAGCGGTAGAACTTCTTGCCTTCAGGCATAGAAATACTCTCAAGTATCTTTCGATATAGCGTCCATGTTTTTAAATCTTCACTTTGCTCTATGTCTATATTTAGAATTGTCATGTTCGTATTGGGTATTGGCGTGAGAACAATGGAGCCTAATCGACCATCCTGAACTTGTTCCAAGCTAAGTACACCATCAGAAAGCCTTGCAATTTCTTGATCTTTTTCGGCGATAGTTGAATTCGCTGAGGCGAGTTGCGCTTTTAGGGTATTAATCTCTGCATTTCTTTGAGTAAGTTGTTTATTCAAGTCATTAATCACTTGTTCTTTTTCGATTGATGACTGAGCATTGTCACCAATTCCATTTCCATCTGAGTCAGCACTCTCACCTTTGTAATTAGGAAATGCATCACTGTTATCGCCAACTCCATCCCCATCTAAATCTGAAGTTTCTGTTGGATCATTAGGAAATGCGTCTTGATTATCAGTAACGCCATCATTATCTCGATCAGAAGATCCCTCAACAATAACTGGAAACCCTTCAAAAGTTTCACCAAAACCACTTGCCGTATCCGATACGACAACTGCAGCGCCAACAATTCCACCAAAAGGGTTATTTTCAACTGATGGAGCATTTCCCCTAAATTTTATCAGTTCAATATTCTCACAACAATAAAATGCACCTCTTTGCAGTGTGATTAGACTTTTGGGTAAAGTGATTCTGGTTAAAGAATAACAAAATTCAAAAGCGTTGGGTTTAATAGCACTTATACCCTCAGGTATATTTATACTTCTTAACGCCCTACAATCTGCAAAGGCAGAACCACCAATAGATGTTACACTATTTGGTATTCTTATATTTGTTAATTCTCTGCAATTTTGAAAAGCACTATTACCAATGCTAGTTAGAGTGTTTGGCAACGTTACACTGCTAATTTGCATAAGATCTTTAAAACACCCGTTGGGAATACTGGTTAGCCCTGCACCCCAAACTACTCCTCTTAAATTTGAACAACCCAAAAAAACATCCTCTCCAATAGTGTCTACATTATCTGATATTGTGATTTCATTAACTCCCCGACAATTGCGGAATGCCCCTGTGGCAACTATTCTTACTGGACGCCTCTCAATTTCATCTGGAATAACTACCGCTCCAGAAAAATCTGTATCGCAATTAACAATTGTAACAAAAAGCGAATTATTTTTATAGTTCAAAGGACCCTGCTTACCAGCATTTGCGAAGTTCAGAAAAATTTGTGAAAACAAAAATGCAATTAGTACCGGCTTTTTCATACCCCACTTTTACAGCATCTTGGATCTTTTTCCAAGCTCAGTGATATCACTCCTTCTTCTTCACTGATCCCTAAGATTCTTATAGCTGTTCCCTGTTTATTATTGGGTATTCACTGCTCAATTCCACTTAAGTTCCCCTATATGATTGATAATCTCCTCGTCTCCTCTCTGTAGCTTGTCCATCCAGTTGGGGTGGATATAGATGTTGTTTACGGCTTTAGATGAGTGGTTCGAGTTATACATCATAACATCACTAGATACACCACTAGCATCTGCCCATGTGTTATATGTATGCTTTAAGCTGTGTGCTGATCTCCATCCCTCGACATCACCAAACCCCGATCCAAATCGTGGGACACCCGCTTTTTCCATTAGGTTTTTAAAGCTCTTAGACTGCCAGTCTTTAAGATAAGTATCTAATGTGGGCATCACAGACCCCTCCTTTTTCAAACCAGTTTGGTGGAGGTACCGAAACAACTCGCCCCCTAAGTAGTATTTTCTCTTAACTCTCTTCTTCTTAGACTGCAGATGCCATTTATTGGTGAACAACTTCAGTTCCCTCTTCTGTATGTCGATCATCTCCCACCTAACCGAACAGATATCTGACATTCTCAAACCCGTTTTAAGTCCGAAAAGAATGAATCCTTTCTGATCCCAAGTACCAGCTTCCAATAGTTTCTCTATCTCCTCTTTAGTGAAGTCTACGTAAAGGGTAGGATCTTCGGGTAGAGACTCGATCCCATCACCAATATTATATTGGGTTAGCTGTTTCTTATAGGCTCGCTTGAGAGCCATTCTAATGAAGTTCATCTTCTTATTGATGGTGATATTACTTTTCCTAGGAATATCCTCATTCACCAAAGCCATCTGGATATCCTCCAAATCATCCAATAGGAGATGGTTGATAGGTTTATCTGCTATATCCCCCATGACTCTAACCACACACCTATAGAACTCTTTATAGCGTGTTAGCGTGGCCGATCTTACGTGTAACTCCTTCCATACGAGAAAGTCCTTTAAGTATTTACTCAAGCTCGGTGATTTAGTTTCCTCTCCCATCCATACCTCCGATATCTTGTTTTCGTAATATAAGGCTCGTTTCTTGTTATACTCTCCTCTTTCCATCTCTCTAGCCTCCTCGTCCCGTATTGCTCTTATATTTGCGATCTTATCGCTGTTAGCTTCTCTCGCCTTTAATTGCTCCTTCTCAAGCTCTAAGCCCATTTTGAGGGCTTTACGCTCACTACTCTTTCCTCCCGCCAAAGGAAATGGCGTCATGCGGTGCATGAATCGTCCGTTAGCTCCTTTGAATTTTACTTGCCAGTTTGGGCGGTATTCTCCGTTTCTCTTTATTTTTACTAATGTAGGCATGGGTATATGTGTCCCCATAGCGAGAGGGAAAACGATGTATTAGGGTTCATTTTTTGGCTATTCTCACCCGAATCAGCATTGTACAACAAGATGTACAACATCCACTGAGCGACATACGCGTGAATGGCGTACACCTAATTAGTAACTATCTCGCTATTAAGCCTGCATGTCAGAATTTCTAATCCGTAGGTCGCAGGTTCGAGTCCTGCAGGGAGCGCATTATTCTATCCTGTATATACAGTATCTTAGACTGCTAGTTCAAATAAGGTATTTCTAATTGTAGCAAGAACATGATGTAGTACAACTCTTTGTACAACATCATGCCTCATTTTTGTATTTGGCAGATTTCAAAAGCTTCATTATACCCTACTGAGGAATAAGCTAAATTTATCTATGTTCTTATTCCTCGATTACCTCCTCCTGTCGATAGCCATAGAAAGCGCAGACCTTCGCTCAATCGATCCTGCTGATTTTTATTATGAGAGAAAAGCCCTTCGAGTACTGCCCTCACAAGAGCCATTGAATCCCCGTCTGAGGGTTTTAATTCCTCTATAGAATCTAATCTCTTTTCTCTTCGGGATCTGTTTTGTGTTGGATTCACTTCAACATAAAATAGATTCCAACTCCTAAAATTTCTGGGTACGCTACCCCCGTACTAAAGATTTTTTGTGTGTGATTGATGTATTAATATATGGGGTTAAGAAAAAAAATTCTAAAGAATAGTGAAATCTAGGAATTTTTTAATGGCTTCAACTTAGCCTTTCAAAAACAAATTATTGATTAACAATCTGACTATACTTTTGCTTAATCAAGAACATGAAATATTCAATGTCTGTGTCCTTGGTGAGATATATATTATAAGATCCACCTTGTTCACCATACTTATGAGTCCAAGTTTTCTCTTTTGAAATGCCTTTTGGATCGTCCAAAGAAAAATAATTTTTTGTTTTTGTTCCATCGGCCTTGATATTTCCTCTACGTAAATCAAAACGAATTTTGTCTTTAGATACGCGTATGAAGCATACCTTTTTTTTGTTATAATTGAGAGTTATGTATCTTGGAATTGATTCAATGTAAGTATCATCAAGTTCTAATAATCTTTCTTGGAGTTGTTTCCATTTCTCAATAATTTCTTCACTTGATTTTGAAAAATGGTCCTCTACATCAACACTTTTAATTTCCTTAGAAACGGAACTTATAACCCCTTGGCTTGCAGGGTCAGAGATAGACTCAATGGATTCTTTGGAAGTTGAATGATGTTGATCCAAGATAATTACATCATTTGAGAATTTTTTTATCTCCCATAATTCAAACGGTAAATTTTTAAAGTTAACGCTATCCTTTTGATAGGAATTAAAAGATGGAGATATGAAAACAATACGGGAACAAGACCAATCAACATCGGTAATCTGTAACACCTTGTTGAAATGCTGAGACAGTGCTAGAAGAAACTCTGGTTTGTTATTAAGGAGGAGCTGTAGGTAGGTATAACCTTGGTCAATGACAGAGTAACTGCTGCCTTTTTTGTACTCAATTATCACAAACGAATTATTTTCTTCGTCGAAACACAACGAATCGATCCTGTACTTTCCAACCGTTAATTCAGATGCAATGAGCAGGTAACCAAAAATAGAACTAACATTATGTTCGATTAAATTTTGCATGTCTCGCTCCAATTTAAAAGGATCTGCGAACACCTCGTCTAATGTTTGATCTTTTTTATAAAACAGTTTCATATCATCCTATTTAACATATCACGCAGCTACACCTTGTATAAAGGTATCCACAAAATCTACAATTTTTTCAAGAACCCTTTCTTTAGTGGGGCCACGCTCAACTAAAGTTAAAGGCCTTTCGATGAGCTCAACGATATCTGGATCTGGTAAAGGTTTTTCACCAGTATAAACAAAACGGTCGATTACTTTTTTGAGCTTGTCTGCATTTAGCTCCTCTTCTTTCACCAGCTTTTCAAAAGCTGACGTTCTTTCTTGCTCCCAGAATTCTTCAAAGGAATCTGGAATTTCTGCTGAGCTGCCAATGGTTGGCATTGTGCTTTCAATAAACTTCTCAATAAGTTCTCTCTTACTTCGTAGTTCTATTTCACCAGCTACTGAATCTAAAATAAGGTCACGCAACTTCTCCCTCTCCTGTACCTCAGATTCGTAGAGCTGGGCTAAAAGAGTAAGGATATATTGAACATTGATAACGTCTCGATGAATTAACTCTAATTCAAAATCAACATCACCAAGTATCGACGCTGTCTCTTTTTGTGTGGCAGTCTTTACCTTATCATACAGATCAAGATAAGCGCTTCGGTAGTCTGCAAACTTCTGATTCGATAGTACTAAGTCATCTTCTTGAAATTCAGAGAAAGATTCTAAGATGTTTTTCAATCTCATGAGCTCACGGAAGATCTTCACAAACTTCAGCTCAGCTTCCTCATGAGGCAGCTCACTGACTGATTGAACAGTTGGAGTAAGAGCGATCAGCTGGGCGACTACTTGGTTAAACTTAGAAACATAGTCTTGATAAGGAGGTACGAAGATATCTTCCTTGGCATCTTTATTGGAGAACAAAGAAATGGCCTCATCGGTTCGCTTCTTTAAGTTACGAAAGACAACAATGTTTCCTTGGCTTTTAACTTCATTAAGAATTCGATTTGTCCTTGAGTACGCTTGGATTAATCCGTGATAACGGAGGTTCTTATCAACGTACATCGTGTTCAAACGTTTGGAATCAAAGCCAGTCAGAAACATATTAACAACAAGAAGGATATCGATCTTTCCTTGTTTGGTCCTTTTGGCGATATCCTGATAGTAGTTGTAAAAACTTTGTGTATCCCTTGTAGAATAATTGGTTTCAAACATCTCGTTGTAGTCACCAATAAAGCCTTCAAGCTTATCTCTTGTGTGAGGGTTGCCTCCATCTCCTCCAACAATTTCACTATCCTCATCTAAATTACCGTCTGCATCAGAGTCTTCCTCATTTGATGTGTAACTAAAGATCGTTGCCACTCTAAGATTATGTTTACCCTCTTCTTTTTTCTGAGCAAAGAGCTCATAATATTTAATGAGAACATCGACTGAACTCACGCACATCATCGCCGTAAAATCCTTATTACGGGTCTTTATAGGATGCCTGTCTATAATGTAGTCAGTGATCTTGCCAAGTCTTTCTGGCGACTCTAGGAGCTCCTTTTTATCAATCGCCTCGACTTCTATGTCTATGTTTGTTGGGTTGCCATCTTTTTGTTTATACTTACCAACATACTCGACAGCGAACTTTAATACGTTCTCGTCCTTAATGGCGTCAGTGATCACATAAGAGTGAAGCTTTTCGTGAAAGAGATCCTTAGTTGTGTACTTCTTACCACCTTTGGTTGCAGCATTGTCTGTGAATATTGGCGTACCAGTAAAACCAAACATTTGGTGATTACGGAAGAAATCGACGATCCGCTTGTGAGTATCTCCAAATTGACTGCGGTGGCACTCATCAAAGATGAAGATGATTCTCTCGTCCTGCAGAGTCTTCATCTCCTCTAGATATACATTCTTACTAATTGCAGTATTAAGTTTCTGCAAAGTCGTCACTATCAGTTTAGTGTCCACGTCAGTGAATTGGCTCACTAACTTCTTGGTATTGTTTGTACTATCAACACTGCCCCTGCTGAAGCCATTAAATTCTTTAATCGTTTGATAGTCCAAGTCTTTACGATCCACACAAAACACAACCTTTTGAACTTCAGGCAGACCAGTCATTATCTGAGCCGCCTTGAATGAAGTTAAGGTTTTTCCTGATCCAGTGGTATGCCAGATATAACCATTAGGTTCAACTTCAGGTGGGTTCTTAACTCTCTCAACTATCGCTTCTGTGGCGTAGTATTGATAAGGTCGCAATACCATTAAAATCTTTTCCGTCTCATTAAGCACAATGTATTTTCCAATCATTGTGTCCAAGTGCTGGCGATCTAGAAATGCATCAGCAAATGGTGAAAGCTCTCGAATGGTAGTGTTGTCTTCCTTTGCCCAGTAGAAGGTTTGCTTGAAACTTTGCTTACGAGAGTTGGCATAATACTTAGTATTAACTCCATTACTAATAACGAAGAGTTGAACAAAGTGGAATAAGCTATGACCACTCCAGAAAGAATGTTTTTGATAACGTTGTATTTGATTGAAGGCCTCCTTCATTTCAAGACCACGCCGCTTAAGCTCAATTTGAACAAGTGGAAGTCCATTAACTAAAATTGTTACATCATACCGATTCTTATAACTGCCCTCCATCTTCACCTGCTGAGTCACTTGATAGCGATTACGCAGTGGATTACTTGAATCGAAGAACTCAAGGTAAGCCGTATTGCCATCCTCCTTCTCTAGCATCATCCGATCCCTCAAGATCTTGGCCTTGTTTAAAACTCCAGAGCTCTTATCCAAATGATGTAGCACCTTAGTGAATTCGCCTTGAGTAAGAGTTACCTCATTAAGACCTTCAATTTGAGCTTTTAGGTTAGCCAGCATTGAGACCTCGTCCGTCACAGATGCACGGGTATACCCTTGAGCAATTAGCTGCTCAATAAGATTATCTTCTAACTCTTGCTCTGATTGGCTCATACAAACATCTGATGGAGTAACCCCTTTTTAAAAGTTTGGGTCTCAGTGATTTGATTTGCAACACTTTCTATCTTGCTATCAATCGCTGTTAAGAAATCGGCGATCTTTGTTTGTTCGGTGAGAGTTGGGACTTCCAAATCAATAGAAAGCATATCACCTTTATTGAGTTTTGCTCGCGATGAACCATTGATATATTTTCTAATATCTTTATGAACTAAGGAATAAAACAGAAAAGGTGAAGTCGTCTCAGATGGATTGGCTTTTAAAACATGCGCGTGGTTGTTAACCCATGACTTAGATCTGATTCGTTGAGCGATTGGTCTTGTTGCAAACTCATTAAAATTACCCCCATCCTCTGCCAACAAGATTAATTCTTCGTTGAATATAAAATCATTAACGTAACCCTGTATTCCATTTGCACCATAATATGGAATGTCTCCTTTTATTTTTTCTCTTTCGGTGGCATTTAGAGGTTTCCGTAAATTATCTAAACATAAAGACACATCCCCCAACTTCTTCTCCTCCCAATCAGGGAAGTCATTCCCATCATCGTCTTTAAAGCGAATCGCTTGTGTGAAGAGTTGTTGCATCGCTCCCTTCTTGTATTGCTCAAGCAGGGATTTCTTTTGTGTCAGGTGCTCAATACGCTTATCAACCGAAGTTAAGAAATCGGCGATCTTTGTTTGTTCGGGGAGGGTTGGAAAATAGAAGCGTCTCTTAAGCCAATCATTTGTTTTAAAGAGCATTTTTTCGAGATGCACACCCACACTCGATAAATAAAACTGATGTTTCATTTCGGGACGTTTACAAAAATAATCAAAATATACGATGTTGGCATCAGTCGAAGGCTTAAAAACGTTATACTCATTTGATACTATGGAGCCATTCAGTTCTTCTGGAACTAACCCACAAGCTTGATGAACAATTTGACGCTTTGAAATAACAAAATCATTCGTTTCGACAAGAAATTGAGATTTCACCAAAACCTTTATCCCCTCAGAAAAATTCCTTCTATCAATACCTCCGTTTCCTCGGCGCACGGTAATTAGAGAATACGTAGCTTCATCTGACATCTTTATTGGACTTACTGAGAGATCCAATATTTCATCAATAGGCCTATGCCTCCAATTGTCACTGAAATCAGAAAAGCGAATCTTTGGAACACAATCACTCATACAAACATTTGCTGGAGCAACCCCTTTTTAAAAGTTTGAGTCTCAGTGATTTGATTTGCAACACTTTCTATCTTGCTATCAATCGCTGTTAAGAAATCAGCGATCTTTGTTTGTTCGGGGAGGGTTGGGATAAGAACCTTAATAGTAGATAAATCTGATGCATTATATGAGGGCAACGCTCCGACTTGGGCGAATTTTGAGAGCCTTATAGTATCAAAAAGGCATCTTGCAAAACTTAAATCAAAAGATGGAATAAACGCCATCATGTTGTTATCAATTAAGAATTTTGAAGCTAATCGTTTTCGTTCTAAAAATATTGCAGCGCCAACTTTTGCAAACACTATGGCATCATCTACAATCACTTTGTATTTGTTCTTTTTGATTTGATTCTGAGTAACATAGTTATTGGCTATACTCATAACTGATTTATTACTAGAAAGGTTCATATCAGAAACCTTGTAAAAAGGAGTTCCAATACTTCCTCCCTGTTCTTCATTTGAGAATCCTACTCCAGATTTAAAAACTCCAACATCACCCAACTTCTTTTCCTCCCAATCAGGAAAGTCATTCCCATCATCGTCTTTAAAGCGAATCTTTTGCGTGAAGAGTTGTTGCATCGCTCCCTTCTTGTATTGCTCAAGTAGGGATTTCTTTTGTGTCAGGTGCTCGATACGCTTATCAACCGAAGTTAAGAAATCGGCGATCTTTGTTTGTTCGGGGAGGGTTGGGATAAGAACCTTAATAGTAGATAAATCTGATGCATTATATGAGGGCAACGCTCCGACTTGGGCGAATTTTGAGAGCCTTATAGTATCA
>Ga0209337_1001829_pt1 | contig 15826 bp, 19 predicted proteins | sample LinPmetageLP53_FD_184044 | JGI IMG/M metagenome (GOLD analysis project Ga0209337, IMG submission 184044) | Marine viral communities from the Pacific Ocean - LP-53 (SPAdes) (version 2) | ecosystem: Environmental > Aquatic > Marine > Oceanic | place: Pacific Ocean | collected 2010-02-08
GGACTCGAACCCGCCAGTAGATCTATCATTGGTTCACAAGACGTTCCATGGATTTACGAGGACAGAATCGCAAAAAGAGATTTTATTGATGCACTCAAGAAAATGATGGACATGACTCCTGAAGAACGAGAAAAGATGGGAGATCTTGGACGGTCTCATATAGACAAAAATTATAATTTCAAAAACTATACTCGAACATGGGATGTAGTGATTCGCGATCTTCATGAAAGACTGGGCTCGTGGGACAACAGAAAAGGTTATGACCGCTGGACAATGGAGGAGATGTAATGAGAAAGAAGATTATTATTAAAGCACCGCTTTTAAGCAGATCAGGGTATGGCGAACAAGCCAGGTTTGCATTAAGATCTTTACGTAGTAGGGAAGATGAATTAGACATTTTTGCATTTAATATCCCGTGGGGCTCAACCGGTATGCTTACTGAGGATACGGAAGAGAAACGTTGGATCGATCACTTAATCCAGAAGACACAGATGCACGTCAACATGGGTGGTTCTTTTGATGTGTCACTACAAGTTACCATCCCGGCAGAGTTTGAGAACATTGCTCCTTATAATGTAGGGTACACAGCAGGTGCAGAAACTAATTGTATTTCTCACGAATGGGTACAACAGATTAACAAGATGCACAAGGTTATTACAACCTCTGAACACACCAAGAGAAGCATCGTTAATACAACTTACACACAAAAGAACAGCGATACAGGAGAAGACGCAGGCACTTTGGAGGTTTTTACTCCTGTAGATTCAGTCAATTATCCAGTTAAGATAATAGAACCAGAGGCAATTGATCTAGAGATTGACACTAAGTTTAATTTCCTAGTTGTTGCTCAATGGTGTCCTCGCAAAAACTTAGAAGCCACCATCGCATGGTTCGTACAAGAATTCAAAGACAATCCTACTGTTGGTTTGGTTGTTAAGACCAATCAAGTCAAAAACTCAACAATGGATAAGAATTTCACACGAGCCCGCATGAGCGCCTTACTTGAAAGTCTAGGTGAAAGAAAGTGTAAAATATATCTGATTCACGGAGACCTGACTGAGGGAGAAATGACTTCTCTTTATACTCACAAGAAAATTAAAGGATTGATCACTCTCGCTCATGGTGAAGGCTTCGGGCTTCCCGTGTTTGAAGCGGTTTACAACGGGCTACCGGTAATTGCAACTAATTGGAGTGGGTATTTAGATTTTCTTAGTGTGCCGATGAAGGATGGTAAATTAAAGCCTAAATTCACACCAGTTAGTCACAAACTTCAGACGATTCAAACTGAAGCGGTGTATCCGGGCGTTTTAATACCGGAATCAGCCTGGGCTTTTGCTGAAAAGAATTCTTACCGTAAGGCTCTTAGCGAGTTCTTAACAGATTACGGCAAGAAGAAGAGAATGGCAACCGCGTTGAAAAAGCACGTATTAGAAAACTGGGCAGATGAAAAAATGTATGCAAAATTTATCAATGCCCTCGGCCTGGATTTAGGTGAGGAAGTCAAAGATGACGTTGTGGTTTTTGATTAATGAAAAAAATACTTTGGATAGCAGATTTCTCAGTAGATGAGATAGCAGGCGGGGGAGAACTAGTTGATGCCCACCTGCTTTCTCTTTTAGATGAAAACTACGAAACAGAGTTTTTAAAGGCTTCAACAGTAACCACGGACACAATTAAGCAAAATATTGATTCTATTTTTATAGTTTCTAATTTTGTGTCTTTGTCTCCAATGGTAAGAAAGTATTTACAAAATACAAAATATTTTATTGTTGAGCACGACCACAAGTACTTAAAAACAAGAGATCCGTCCCCCTTTACAGATCTTATAGCACCAAAGAATGTTGTTATTAATCGTTCTTTCTATAAGAACGCGGTTAAGGTTTTTTGTCAAAGTACAAAGCATGGTGAAGTAGTTGAGAAGAACCTTAAAATAGATAATATTATATCATTCGGAAGTACATTTTGGTCACAAGATCATATGAATGTGCTAGAGGATTGTGCAACTCAGGCATCTTTAGGTAAAACTAAAGATAGGGTTATCATACAGTCTACAAATATGGTAAAGGGTCAGAGACAGGCTGAAGCATATTGCAAAGACATGAGCCTTGGTTACGAACTGATGTCGGACCCCAACTATGAGTCTTTTATTAAAAAATTATCTGAATACTCCTCTCTAATCTTTTTACCACAAGTATACGAGACATTTAGTCGACTTGCAGTTGAGGCGAGGATCGTAGGCTGTTCTATGGTTGGAAACCAAAATATTAGTGCAGCATACGAACCATGGTTTAAATTGAAGGGAAAGGATCTTTTAGAGCAAGTCAAGAAGCAACAAGCAGCCGCTGAAAGCCTTTTTCTTAAAGAGGTAGATGGCGTCGATGAGAATTACAGGAACGTTGCAGACATCACAGTTATTTTAAACATGTACAGAAGACCAGATAATATGCCAATGCAAGTATCTGCTATAAACAAGCAAACCATTCGCCCTAAAGAAATCTGGACATGGGTCAATGCACATGAGGATAACGAAAAGTTCGATAGAGAAAAATTAGACGTCGATAAGATATTTGACAACAACCACAATTGGAAATTTTATGGAAGATTCGCCGGAGCCTTGTTAGCAGATACAGAATATGTTGCAATATTTGATGATGATACCATCCCAGGGGACAAATGGTTTGAAAACTGTTTGGAGACAATGAAAACCCATGAGGGTATCTTAGGTTCCGCAGGAATTATTTTAAAAGATAACGTGTATGTCAAACATGATCGATGTGGTTGGCCAACTCAAAACCAAGAAATAGCGGAAGTCGACTTGGTTGGTCATGCATGGTTTTTTAAAAGAGAATGGTTACAATATCTTTGGAAAGAAAAACCTCCTACTTGGGATAACGGAGAAGATATTCAATTTTCTTTTATGGCTCAAAAACACGGAGGAGTCAAAACTTATTGCCCACCGCACCCACCAACCGACCCGTCTCTTCACGGATCTGTTTTAGGTAACGAACTGGGCATTGACAGCAAGGCTACTTCAAATAATAATGAAACTTCCCATCAACAATTCTTTACGGAGAGGGACATGGTTGTCCAGAACGCGATTAAGAATGGGTGGAAAACAGTTAAAGGTGTAAAATTATGATTTTATTATGTTATGGTACAAGACCAGAATACATTAAGATTCTTCCTCTAATGGATGAATTCGAAGACAAGAATATGGCTTTCAAAGTCTTCTTTACAGGACAGCACTTGGATCTTCTTCCAGATGGCGCAACGAACAGGGTGGACTATATTGCAAATATTGAAGACGGAGAAAACCGACTCGACAGTATTGTTCAGTCAATCATGAATACAGATGGTGTGTGGGAAAATGACTATGATCATGTGTTGGTTCAGGGGGATACAACCTCTGCTTTCGCATCTGCATTAGCAGCGTTTCATAGAAAAATCCCCGTAATACACCTAGAGGCGGGTCTTAGAACTTATGATAATCTAAACCCATACCCAGAAGAGTTTAACAGACAGGCAGTGTCAAGACTCGCTTCGATTCACTTGTGTCCAACAAATTTGGATGCACACAACTTAAGAAGTGAGAATGTGCAAGGAACTGTTTATATTGTTGGAAACACAGTTTTAGATAACTTGAGAAAGAGAAACTTAGAAATTGGGTACAATAACAAAGTTCTTATTACAATGCACAGAAGAGAAAACCACGACATAATTCCAGAATGGTTTGAACAACTTAATAGAATTGCAAAAGCATTCGATGAACTTGAGTTTGTATACTATGCACACCCAAACCCAAATGTACAAAAACATTTAGGTTTATTAAAGAATGTGAGAGTTGAGAAGCCTCTGGACTACGATCAATTTATTTCTGAAGTTGCAAATTCTAGATTTCTTATAACAGATTCTGGAGGCTTGCAGGAAGAGTCGTCGTTCTTAAGAAAGAAGAGTATTGTATGTCGTAAAAAAACAGAAAGAATGGCAGGCGTCGGTAGTTTTTCGACCCTCTGTTTAGATCCTGGTGATTTATATGGGATTGTCAATGAAGTAGAAAAGACACATAGAATCTCAGAAGACTGGACATGTCCTTACGGTAACGGCCATACTTCAACAGCCATTGCTAGTATATTAACAAACTTTGAGAAAGATGAGTAAAGGTTTTAAAGAAGATTTCTTTCATCTCCTAGGTAAAATTAAAAAAGGCGAACACTTTGCTTTTACTAGATTTTCTGATGGAGAAACTTGCATTATGAGAAACGAAAAACTGGTTTTAGCAAGTGAACAAGTACAAGTTGGCGAAACTGTTTATGGATTCGGGTATTCAGAGGATGACCACAAAGAATTTATTCCTGAAGAGCACGGGTTTGTCAAAGATGCTTTAATCGAATCTTTCAAGTTTAAGAAAGACAATTATTTTGTAGGCGCAGGATGCGGTGACTGTACTTGCCTGATTCAGAGTGATATACCAATGCTTGAAGATATGCGCCCTGGAGATCAAGAACACTGGACTAGTCCAAACTTACTTGTTAATTCAAATTACCCACTTTTTTTAACTCAAATGTTACCACAATTTAAAAAGAAAAAAATGGTATTAATTTGTAGTAAAGATGCTAAATTCGATAAACTGCCTTTTGAGGTAACAAAAGACTTTAGAGTAGGTAAGAATTGTATTGTTAATGACCATCATTTAGAAGAAGAGGTAAAAAATTGGATTTCTAGTAACGATGTGAAAGACCATATTTTCCTGTTTTCTGCAAGCAGTTTAAGCGAGATTTTGATTCACAAACTTTTTGACTTTAACGATAATAATACTTACATTGACATTGGAACCACTCTACACTGGCACTTTGAATTGGGTATAGAAAGAGATTATTTGAGAGCCTACTGGAGTTACTCTGGACACCCAGATCTCTATAAGGACTGTAATTAACGTGAAACTTGTTGAAAACAAGATTAGGTACTGGGAATTCATTCGAGTACTTCGCAACGAGCAAACCGTCAAAGAAGGGTTTATTCAACAGGACCAGATATCCAGGTGGAGCCATTTTAGGTTTATGTTAAAGAACGGAAAACATTATTATATTTGCTTGCAAGCTGACAATCCAGTTGGTTTTGTTGGACAAATAGACGGCGATATAAGAGTGGCTGTTGACCCAGAATATCAAGGAAAAGGGGTTGGCAAGTTCATGATAAACCAGATTATGAAACTTCACCCCGAAAGTATTGCTAAAGTTAAACTTGGAAACGAGGCGAGTATTAGACTGTTTGAGTCCTGCGGTTTTGAAAAAAAATATTATATTCTGGAGAGAAACTAGTGTTACACAATCCTTACAAGATAGTAAAGATGTTCGAGGAGGAAGTAGCACACTACACAGGTGCACCATACGCAGTATCAGTGAATAGTTGTACAAACGCTATCTTCCTTGCTTGTAGATATGAGAAAGTGCAAGGTAAAGAAGTTATAATTCCTAAAAGAACTTATTTGTCACCACCACAGTCGATAATGCAAGCCGGAGCAAACCTTGTGTTTGAAGATATTTCGTGGAAAGGAATATATCAATTGAAACCTTTCCCAATTTACGACGCAGCCAAGAGGTTGACATCAAACATGTACATTCCAGGCTCTCACATGTGCCTATCGTTCCACATTAAGAAGCATTTGAAGATTGGTAAGGGCGGAATGATTCTGACCGATAGCGAGGAAGCAGTGGAGTTTTTTCGAAAAGCAAGATATGAGGGAAGATCCGAACTTCAATATCACCAAGATATGATTGATGAAGAGGGTTGGAACATGTATATGACTCCGGAGCAAGCAGCGAGAGGACTCATGCTCATGCAGAATTACCCAGAGGTTGTTCAAGACCTACCGGAAGATCCTCCTTACAGAGACCTCACAGAATTTGAGATATTTAAAGATATTAAGGTGTTGTAATGTTAGATTTCTCAGGTATTGACAAAAATAAGATAGACAGAAGAAATATCCGAATTGATGTTGGTTTGGGAATCGACGCTCCTCACACGGCTCACTGGTTGATGACGGAAAAGGACACCTTTATAATAGCCGTAGAACCAAGCCCAGATAATCTTCTTTCTTTGTCAGACGGAAGAGACGCTCCAAAGCAGCCGTTTTCTTATTTAAAGACAAAGAACAACTCTATAATGCAGTCCGGAAAGGAAATTAAAAAATATAATCCTGAAGATTTATTTTTAGTGCAGGGAGCGATTGATGACGTAGGTTTGAACCCTAGGAAACAAACTTTTTATTGTACAGATGATATAAATACGGGGTGCTCAAGTCTTTTAAAACCTACTGACAAGTTACCAGCAAAACTAAAAAAAGAAATTGAAATTGACACTTATTCGCTAGAATACATTTTAGATAATTTAGGATTACAAGACTTGGGTTTGATACAATTTGTGAAAACAGACACACAGGGAAAAGACTTTGAAGTAATAAAAAGCCTAGGGAAGTATCTTGAAAAAGTTGTACTTCTTAAATGCGAATGGAGTGTGGGAGATCATTATGAGAACACTTCAGATGCAAACGATTTCTTTCATTTTATGGTAGCAAATGATTTTAATATACCTGCCATAAATGACACAGACGTGTATTTCGTAAACATGCGGTACGCATTAAAGTTACCATCTATAGATTTTAATATGCCGGAGATAGACTAATATGATTACTTTCTATCAATTAGGAGAACTTGGACGTTTAGGAAACCAACTTTTTCAGTATGCAGCACTCCGTGCACTGAGTTTGGAAAGAGGGTATGAAGTAAAAATCCCTGATCCCCAATCAAGAGCGTGGCATGGGCAAGTGTGTTTGCTGGGAGACCTTAGTGTAGAAGCAAAAATATTAACCTCTGAGGATATAACCACTTTTAAGCATCAATACGAAGAACAGAACTACATGCAATATGATAGTTGGTTCTACGAGATACCGGACGACACAAATATATCAGGCTTTTTTCAAAGCACCTTTTATTTCAAAGGCCACGAGGAACAGATCAAGAAAGAACTTACTCCCAAGAAAGAGTTTATGGACGCAGCAAGAGAGGAAATAAACCGGCTAAAAAAACTACATCCAGGATATAAAATAGTTTCCCTGCATCTTCGAAGAGGCGACAACACTGACAACACAGATACGAAACAGGTTGAAGTAAACAACTCCTACGGTGGCGAATCTTTAGAAGAAGATAGTCTTTATTACAAATATTATAAGAAGGCAACACAACAGTTGTCTGGAGAAAAAGTAAAATACTTAATCTTTACAGGGGGTAAGAGGGGCGATGGAGATAACAGCAACGATATAGAATGGTGCAAGAGAAACTTTGTTGGAGATCAATTTATTTTTTCAGAAGGAAGGGATACAATTGAAGATTTTTCCTTAATAATTTCTTGTGATTATAATATAATAAGTCATGTAAGTAGTTTTGGTTGGTGGGCAGCGTATCTTAACCCAAACAAAGACAAAAAGGTGATCGCTCCAATGCACTATCACCCAGATAGACTCGATATGACTTACAGACCGGGATTTTATCCCACAGACTGGACATTAGTATGAAATTAGTTTTTGATATAGGTTTTAACACAGGAGAGTTCACAACAGCGATTCTTCTGAGGTACGATGAATGTGAAGTTGTTGCTGTTGAGGCAAACTCATCTCTTCTTATCGAAATAAGTGCAGGTCACCCTAGGTTAACTTTGTTAAACCGTGCCGCTTCTAACGTTGCAGACTTAAAGATAGATTTTTACGTTGATCCATGGCAGACAGGAATCTCGACCGCTTCGAAGGATTACGTAAAAAATTCAAGATTTGCAAAGGGGAGTAAGTATATTGAAGAAGTAAAATGTGGTCGATGGCTTCCTCCTAGAAAAGTAAAAACAATAACATTGGATAAGATGATAGAAGACTATGGAGATCCTTGTTTAATAAAGGTTGATGTTGAGGGTTACGAGAAAGAAGTCCTACAGGGATTAAACAAGAAATCTGGCATGATCTGTTTCGAATGGCATGAAGAAGCATATGATGATTTAAAACAAACAGTAGAACATTTACAAAGTATTGGATATCAGGAGTTTGGAATTATTGGGTTTTTTGATGAGGGTGACATTTTTGAAAGATGCACTTTTAATAGAAGTGGTGACCCATATCTTACGCAACCAAAAAAATATTTTGAATGGGAACTAATCAAAAAAGAAATGGATGTGTTCGTAGATCACGCCAGGAGAGTAAACTACGGAATGATGTGGTGCAAGTGATACAAGATGTGTACGAACTAGAGTTGATCCCGGAAGCATCCGAAAAAATAAAAATCTCTAAAAGAGTTGATGATTATTTTGGAAGTTGTAGGTGGGGGGAGTTTTATGATCAACCACTCATATCTGAATTTTTTGAAAAATTACGAAACCGAAGGACAAGTATAGACGATGAACTGTTTTTTTTAGATATTGGAGCCAATACTGGAAGTTTTTGTTTTTTAACGAATATCTTAGAAAATACCTCATGTTTTTGCTATGAACCTAATCAAGAAGTATATGAGATTCTTACTGAAAATGTAATTTTAAACAATTTAGAAAACAAAGTTGAATGCCACAACGTTGGTATTTGGGAAAGTAATTGCGAAAAAGAAATCAAGATACCAGGAAAAGGCATTGATAGTGGCCTAGGCACTTTAGCCAGCAATGTAACCAGATTTTCTTCTTTAAAAGAAGGAGATTTTCAGGTTAAAACTATAAAATGTGTAAGTGTGGACTCTCACATGAAAGACAAAAATATACAAAAAGTTGATGCAATAAAGATAGATACCGAAGGTGCGGAACTGCCTGTGCTTAGAGGGTGCGAGGCTGTTTTAAAACGAGATAAGCCTCTTTTATTGCTTGAATACACAGAAAAAACCACAAATCAGTTTGGATATAAGAGAGAGGATATAGTCCATTATTTAATTGCTCTTGGTTATAACAATTTTTGGTTAGTAGGCGAAGGCGATTTGATCGCAGAATAACAAAGGGGAGAAAATGAAATTATTTAAAGATATGCAAGGAAATTATAGTGATTGTATTGTCACTTATTTTAATTTTGAAGAGCATATAAACAATTATAGCGATATAAAAGATACAGTTTTAAGTATCGGGTATCAAGCCATGTGGAACGAAGAACTACGTGCAGCACTAGCAGAGTTAAACTTAGATAAGAGGATTTATTTCAATGGAGAACTTCCTTGTTCTTTCAATCAGCCTCAGAGAATAGGAATGCGTTCGTTTGATTTGGACAACGCATTTACTGACATATACTCTATTTGCCCATATACCGCCGACTGGGCTAATAAAAAATATTTTGATGGAAAAGAAAAATTCAAGAGAGTACTCTTTCCGATAGAAGAAAAAAACGTGATTTCAAGTGAAAAAATATATGATACTGTGTTTTATGGATCTATTTGCGGTCGCGACCACGTAGATGCTGTTAACGCGATGAAGGGGTTTAAATATAACTTCTTCACTTTAGGGTACCAACACTGGCACCCCAATGAATCAGTGTCTGATGAAGAAGTATTTAAGATGCACGATAACGTACCAGTTAATAGAAAGAATGTGCACACTTTTGAAAAATGGAAAATCTTAAGTCAAACAAAGGTTATCCCAATTTATAACCAATTATATCTTCACAAGAAACATCTTGACAGTATAAAGAAATACGATGGCTGGGAAGACAATAAGGCATTTTCGAATATTGAAGAACAAATAGCATGCCAAGTTAAACCACGAATAACAGAAGCGGGTTTGTTTAAAATGTTGATGTTAGTTAAACGCGACCCATGGAATGCGATTGAATATTGGTATGAACCGGACAAAGAGTTCATATACTTTGATTCAAACGAAGAGTTACCAGATTTAATTCATGAAACAACGACGAACTGGGAAAAATATGAACATATAGTTGAAAATGCATTCAAAAAAGCGTATAATAATTATACAACTGAAGCGTTGCTCAAGAGAATGATAAAAGATACAAGGAGATAGAATGTCGTATTGGGAAAATAAAAAAGTACTCATAACGGGTGGCCACGGATTCGTGGGCAATAACCTAGTTGAACTATTCAAGAAAAAACAAGAAACAGAAAACATAGAACTTTTGGTACCCAACCGAAAAGATTGTGATCTAACAAAAGAAATACAAGTTGAGAATTATTTCAACACACACAAGCCAGACGTAGTATTACACTTGGCTGGCAAAGTGGGCGGGATCGGAGCAAACAAGGCAGCCCCAGGAGACTTTTTCTACCAAAACATTATGATGGGCACATTAGTTTTAGAACATGCCCATCGTATAGGTTGTGAGAAGGTTGTGGCATTAGCAGCAGGTTGCGGTTATCCAAAACTTCTAGAAGTCCCTTATTCAGAAGAGGATTTTTGGAGAGACTTACCCGATGAGAACTCAATTGGTTACTCTATGGCAAAAAAGAATCTCATAATCCAGTCTTGGACATACAGGGAACAATATGGGTTTAACTCTGTTGTTCTTTTACCCGCCAACTTATATGGCCCTCATGACAATTTTAACCTAGAAACGTCTCATGTGGTACCAGCATTGATCAGAAAGTTTATCGAGGCCAAAGAACGAGGTGACAAACAAGTTGTTGTTTGGGGAACTGGAGCGGCTTCCAGAGAGTTCTTATATTCTCAAGATACTGCACAAGCAATTATTGACATGGCAGAAAGAGTCAATGAGTCTGGCCCTTTCAATCTAGGTACAGGTGTCGAAACAACTGTAAAAGAACTAGTCGAGACAATTGGGCAACTAACTGAGTTTAATGGAGAGATTGTCTGGGATACATCAAAACCAGATGGACAGCCTAGAAGATTCTATGACATGTCTAAATTCGAGAACGCTCTTGGTTATGTCCCTTCGACGACCTTAAAAGAAGGGCTACAGAAAACAATCAATTGGTATAACAATAATAGAACAGAGGGTGAATGAGTTTCTGGAAAAATAAAAGAGTGTTAGTAACAGGAGCCGCTGGTTTTATTGGCTCTAACTTAGTAGAAAATCTTATTAACGAGGGGTCGGATTTGGTTTTAATCGATAACCTTGAAAGAGGCAAGATTGAATACCTAGGGAACTCGCTTGACAAAGCAGAGTTACACACAGAAGACCTGAGAAACAAACAGTTTTGTGAAAATACAATCAAGAACGTTGATATTGTGATCCACCTTGCATCAAAGGTTGGAGGTATTGGGTTTTACACATCCAACCCATACGAAGTTATGGACACAAACATGCAGATTGACTCAAATGTTTTAAATGCGGTTATTAAAAATAAAATTAAGTATTATTTTTATGCATCTTCTGCACATGTTTACCCGATAGAACTGCAAGGAGTAGCAGACTCTCCATTAATAAAGGAAGACCATGCATACCCAGCGAATCCAGAACTAACATATGGGTGGGCAAAACTAATAGCAGAAAAACAAATATTAGCAGCATGTGTCGAGAACCCAGAACTTAATGTCGCAATTGCAAGATACATTGGAATATATGGAAAAAATCAAGATTACAAATTAGAGACAGGTTCAGTAATACCTGTTTTCTCCAATAGAGCAATTAATCACCCCGCTATACCTTTTAGCGTTTGGGGAACAGGCAAGGAGACCCGCTCCTACTGCTATATTGATGATGCTGTTGCAGGAACGAAAGCAATGGTAGAAAATTTAGTTAACAAACAGATCGTAGGCCCGTATAATGTAGGACAACAATCTAGAGTAACAATTGAAGATATAGCAAACTTAGTTATTGATATATCTGAAAAAAACATTGAAGTTGAATATGACACCACGAAAGAAACGCTAATATGGGGCCAATGGTGCGATTGTTCAAAAATCAAGGCTGAGATAGGCTGGGAGGCCCAAACCACGCTCTCAGAGGGTCTCAGGTGTGTTTACGAGGATATTAAAAGGAGACTAGATAATGAAAAATAGAAAATACCTGCCAACTTTATCAGAATTGGTTGATCGATTGTCGATAGCACAACTAAAAGAGGTGTTTATATCAGAACACAAAGAGGAATATTCTCAAGAAATACAAGATATTGTACACGACATACAATTATGTCTAGATGAGCAAAACGGAAAAGTATCAGCCGAAACAATCAGGGCAATAGTTGTGCTCTCACAAATGAATCTCCACATCTGGCATAACGAGTCAAATTATCGTAAAGGTATAAAAGATGGTAATGATCTTGAGTTGACCCATGGCCTAAACGGAATTAGAAATACGGCAAAGAATAAAATCCAAGAAGTGGTCGGTGGTCGGAAAGACTATAAAATCGATTGTTTAGCCGCAGACTTTGAGGATTGGGAAATCAGCTGGTAATGAAAGTCTTGGTGATAGGCGATGTGTGCGAAGACGTCTATGTCTACGGCAAGTGTAATCGATTAGCCCCCGAAGCCCCGGTCCCTGTTTTCGTAAAAACTCGGGAAAAAAGAAACGGAGGAATGGCGCTTAACGTCTTTAATAATTTAAAGGCTTTAGGTGTTGATTGTGACATAGTACACAACGCAGAAGAGATTGAGAAAACAAGATATGTGGATACTCAGACTAATCACATCTTTATAAGAATTGATTCTGACGAGGCCGGGATAAAGAGAGTAGATAAGAAAGTGCTGACTAAAAAATATCTTAGCCAGTATGATGCGATTGTTATCTCTGATTACAATAAAGGCTTCTTGTCAGAGACTGACATAGAAAAAATTTGTTATTACCACCCACTGACGTTTATGGATACAAAAAAGAAACTTGGCCGATGGTCAGAGGATTGCAAGTGGATCAAAATAAACGAACCAGAGTATAACAATACTAAAAAAGAAATACAAGAAAGAATGTATGTTTATGAAGATAGTTTGATTGTCACTCTAGGTTCGAAAGGTTGTAAGTATAAAAATAAAACTTATACTGTTAACGAAGTAGAAATAAAAGACTTAGTTGGTGCAGGTGATACTTTCCTCGCAGGGTTTGTTTCAAGGTACCTTCATACAAAAAATGTCGATGACGCATTAATATTTGCCAATGAATGTGCTACAATAGTGGTGCAGCAAAAAGGAGTTAACGTTGTTCAAAAATCTGAATAAATATTACGAATATTATCTAACGCTACATCAAAACAAGTGGAACAGAAGATTACATGCATTAGGGCAAATCTCTACTGTCTTATTTATTGTATGGTGTTACAACAATTCTCTTTTATCTTTGTTGTTGGCACCATTTGTAGTATACCCTTTCGCCTGGGCCGGACATGTTTTTTTCGAGAAAAACAAACCTGCTGCCTGGAGTAAACCACTTTTGGCAAAAATATGTGATTGGATAATGTTGAAAGACATGATTATCGGGAAGGTAAAAAGATAATGAGAGTTTTAATCACCGGAGGCGCTGGATATATCGGAAGTGAACTGATAGAACATTTATTACCAGAGCATGAAGTTTTTGTGATAGACAATCTAATGTACGACAAGACTTCGCTTATAAGATACGTTGGTAGAGATAACTTTCATTTTATAAAAGGAGATGTACGAGATACAAATCTTATGAAACAGTATATGTCTAAATGTGACGTTATAATTCCATTAGCAGCACTAGTAGGATTTCCTCTCTGCGATAGAATGCCTAAAGATGCCATAGAAATAAACTATGAGGCGAACAAGTGGATAGCGGAGAATAAGTCGTCACAGCAAATGGTTATATACCCATGCACCAACTCAGGTTATGGGACTAATGCGGAAGGCAGTGTTGTTACAGAAGAATTTCCTTTAAATCCCATATCCCTCTACGGGACCACAAAGGTCGATGCAGAGACGGTTTACCGAAACACAGAGAACTGCTGTACTTATCGTCTTGCGACCGTCTACGGGCCTTCTACACGCCCTAGAACAGACCTTTTGGTTAACAACTTCGTGCTGAAAGCAATAAAAGACCGTGTTCTGGTTCTTTATGAATGTGAGTTCATGAGAAATTATGTGCACATATGGGATATATGCAGATCTTTTAAATTTGCCATTGATAACTGGAGTGTTTTCAAGAACGATACTTTTAATGTTGGCAACGATGCGATTAATATGAATAAATTACAATTAGCCCAGAAGATTCAAAGTCATCTACCAGTAGAAATAATAAAAGCTGAGTTTACGACAGATCCAGACAAAAGAGATTATACGGTAAGCAGCCAGAAAATATATAATACTGGTTATAATTGTGAATACGATTTAGATATCGGTATTAAGCAACTTATTGAAATGTATTCAATTATTGATCACCCTTGGCATGCAAACTATTAGGCTGTGAGATGAGGAACGTTTGGGTTAATGGTTGTTTTGACATCCTACACAGAGGACATGTCGAATTATTGACATATGCTAAAAGCAGTGGAGATTTTTTAATTGTTGGTATCGATACAGATAGAAGAGTGAAGGAAGCAAAGGGAGACTCAAGGCCATACAATTGCATGGAAGATAGAAAATATTTTTTAGAGTCTTTACAAGTAGTTGATAAAGTGGTATCATTTGATACAGACGAGGAGTTGAAGGAAAACTTGAAGTTACACGATATCGATATAATGATAGTGGGTTCTGATTGGAAAGGAAAGCCAGTAGTTGGCGCTGAAATAGCAAAGAAATTGCTGTACTTTGACAGAATTGGAAACTATTCGACAACAAATATATTAGAGGCAACAAAATGAAGTATGTCGTAGACATTGATGGCACAATATGTGACAAGGCAATGAACAACAACTATTCAGAATCAGTACCAAACAAAGAGCGGATTGAAAAAATTAATGAATTATATGACCTAGGTCACGTTATAATCTATCAAACAGCGAGAGGCATGGGAAGATACAACAACAATCCGCTCAGAGCAATACAGGAGTTTTACAGTATGACCGCAGAACAATTAGACTCATGGGGAGCCAAGTACCATCTTTTAGTGCTTGGAAAGCCAGCAGGAGATGTATACATAGACGATAAGGGGGTCAGTGATGCCGATTTCTTCAAACAATAACCCGACAGCAAACAGAACCCCAGAAATGAAGTTTGTAAAGAAAGGATGGGGTCATGAACTCTGGATTGTAAATAAGAAAGAGTACTGTGGTAAATTACTTTTCTTTGAGAAAGGGAAGCGATGTTCTTGGCATAAACATAAGATAAAGGACGAAGTATTTTATTTGCAATCTGGGAAACTGTTAGTTAAATTCTCTGAGTATGATGATCTCGACTTAGCAGAGCAGATTATACTAGAGCCTGGACAAAACTTTTATATTTATCAAGGGCTTAGACACCAAATGATTGCTTTAGAAGATTCCGAGTTGTTCGAATTTTCAACGGAACATTTTGATTCCGACTCACACCGAATCGTCAAGGGGGATTAATGAAGTTAGTGGTAGTTACGGGTTGCCTGGGATTAATAGGCAACTATGTTACACGCAAGTGTTTAGAGAGAGGTTGGAGAGTTTATGGCGTAGATTCTTTGACCTATGCTGCAAGTGAAGACTTTCTTTATGAGTTTCGAAGTTACAATACAATGACGCAGGAAAACTTTACTTTTGTCAATCAAGATATTTGTGATATGAAGTTCTTACCGGATTGCGATTACGTTATCAATGTGGCAGCGGAATCACACGTTGGAAATAGCATTATTGACAGTACAGATTTCTTGCGGACAAATGTTGATGGAGTTAAAAATCTTTTAGATTTAATTCGACGAAAGCCAAGCAACATTGCAAACCAACCGATTTTCTTTCACTTTAGTACTGATGAAGTGTATGGGGATATTGAC